>JACCDP011164593.1_pt1 | contig 11331 bp, 11 predicted proteins | sample 7445841 | NCBI WGS metagenome assembly JACCDP01 (sample SAMN15323441, study PRJNA562643) | freshwater metagenome | isolation source: river surface water | place: USA:Blue River Watershed | collected 2017-08-17
AAGTGGCGTCCAACTCCAAGGCAGCGACCCGCAACGACCTGAACTGGATCGGTGTCTTCCAGGGCGCAGCCGCCACCACCCCGTCGGACGCCAGCGTCGGCGAGATGCTGCCGGGTGACCTCGAGACCTCGCGAGTCCTCGGCAGGCGGGTGGCGCAAGTCGCCGCCAAGTGGGCCCGGTAATTGTGCAGGCGCCCGGCGCCGCCGGGCTTCAAGGCGCCGTTGCCGGTGCCGGCGGTGGATCGACCGCCGTCGTCGGTGCCGGTGATCGATCGGCCACTGCCATCGGCGACAGTTCCGGATCCAGGGCCTCTCGCTCGTCAAATACGAAGCAGCCTCCTCGGTAGTGCGCGCCGCCAGCTTCCTCGAAGTAGCGCAGGATGCCGCCCTCCAGCTGCAGCACGCGCTCGACGCCCACTTCCCGCAGGTAGATCGCTGCCTTCTCACAGCGGATGCCGCCGGTACAAAAGCTCACCACCGTTTTGCCCTCTAGCTCTGCCCGGTGCGCCTGCGCCGCCTGCGGGAACTCGCTGAACTTGTTGATGCGCCAGTCGATTGCATGCTCAAAGCTGCCGTGGTCCACCTCGAAGGCATTGCGGGTGTCGAGGGTCACCACCGGCCGGCCTTCGTCGTCATGACCCTGGTCCAGCCAGCGGCGCAGGGTCAGGGCGTCGACCGCCGGCGCGCGACCCTCTGAGGGGCGGATCGTTGGGTGATTCATGCGGATGATTTCCCGCTTGACCTTCACCAGCATCCGTCGGAAGGGTTGGGTCTTCGACCAGCTTTCCTTGATCGGGAGGTCGTCGAGCCGGGGGTCTGTCTGGAGCCGCGCCAAAAATCCGCGCAGATCGGGGGCGGGGCCGGCGAGGAACAGGTTGATCCCTTCCCCGGCCAGAAGAATGGTGCCCTTCAGGCCTGACGCGCTCGCGTCGGCGAGCAGGCGCTCACGCAGGGCCTCGCAGTCGGCCAAGGGGACGAATTTGTAGGCGGAAACGTTGAGGATTTCGGGCACGGAAAAGCGATTTTAGGTGGGGCGAGCGACCGAATCCCTGCCGCGCGTTCCTACAATGTCTCCATGTTTGTTCACCTGCGCCTGCACTCCGAATTTTCCGTGGTCGACGGCTCCTGTCGCATCGACAACACCGTGGAGGCCGCCGCCGCCGACGGACAGCCCGCGCTGGCCATCACCGACCTGAACAACCTGTTCGGGGCCATCAAGTTCTACAAAGCCGCCCGTGGCAAGGGTGTCAAGCCAGTGATCGGCGCCGAAGTCTGGCTGCAGGGCCTGGGCGCCGATGCGTCCCACCTCTCGCGCGTACTGTTGTTGATACAAAACCGCGACGGCTACCTGAACCTGTGCGAACTCCTCACCCGCGGCTGGACCCGCAACGTGGTGCGGGCCCAGGGGGTGTGCACGCTCGATTGGCTGCGCGAGCTTTCCGGCGGGCTGGTGTGCCTGTCTGGCGCGCAGGCCGGCCCGGTGGGGCAGGCCTTGGTGCAGGGCGATGCCAGCCGTGCCCGCGAGGCCGCACTGATGCTGGCCGCCGCATTCCCGCATCGCTTCTATCTGGAGCTACAGCGCGCAGGCCGGGCCGACGACGAGGTCCACGTCACAGGCGCAGTGCAGCTGGCGGCTGGTCTCTCGCTCCCGGTGGTTGCAACCCACCCGGTGCAGTTTCTCACCGCAGACGATTACGAGGCTCATGAGGCGCGGGTGTGCATTGCCGAGGGCGAGATCCTCGGCAACCCGCGCCGGGTGCGCAAGTTCACCCGAGAACAGTATTTCAAAAGCGCCGCGCAAATGGAGGCCCTGTTCGCCGACTTGCCCTCGGCGCTGGCCAACGCCGCGCAGATCGCCCGTCGCTGCAGCCTCTCGCTGGACTTGGGCAAGCCGCGCTTGCCCAACTTCCCCACGCCTGAAGTCGATGGGCGCAGGATGCCTATCGAGGAGTACTTCCGCTTTGCCTCGCACGAAGGGCTCAAGCAGCGGCTCGTTCAGCTCTATCCCCAGGAGGCCGAACGTGAGAAGGCGCGACCGCGCTACCTCGAGCGGCTCGAGTTCGAAATCGGCACCATCCTCAAGATGGGGTTCCCCGGTTATTTCCTGATCGTGGGCGACTTCATCAACTGGGCCAAGAACAATGGCTGCCCAGTCGGCCCGGGCCGGGGCTCGGGCGCCGGATCTCTGGTGGCCTACTCCCTCAAGATCACCGACCTCGACCCGCTTCGCTACAACCTGCTGTTCGAGCGATTCCTGAACCCGGAGCGGGTGTCCATGCCCGACTTCGACATTGACTTTTGCCAAAGCAACCGCGACCGGGTCATTGACTACGTGAAGGACAAATACGGCCGCGAGGCCGTGAGCCAGATCGCCACCTTTGGCACCATGGCCGCCAAGGCTGCGATCCGCGATGTGGGCCGGGTGCTGGACATGTCCTATACCTTCTGCGATGGCATCAGCAAGCTGGTCCCCCAGAAGCCCGGTCAGCACATCACCATCGCCGGCGCGATCGAGCAGGAACCTATTCTGGCCGAGCGTCTCGAGCGCGAGGAAGAGGTCAAGACGCTCATTGGTCTGGCGCAAAAGCTTGAGGGCCTGACCCGCAACGTGGGCATGCATGCCGGCGGCGTGCTGATCGCTCCGGGCAAGCTCACCGACTTCACGCCCTTGTACCAGCAGCCTGGCAGTGACTCGGCGGTGAGCCAATACGACAAGGACGACGTGGAGGCCGCCGGTCTGGTGAAGTTCGACTTTTTGGGCTTGGCCACGCTCACCATTTTGGAAATTGCCCGCGAACTCATCATCCAACGCCACAAGGGCCAGGAGCATTTCGCTTTCGAGAACGTGCCGCTCGAAGACGCCGCCACCTACAAGCTCTTTGCCGACGGCCGGACCGAGGCGGTGTTCCAGTTTGAAAGCCGCGGTATGCAAGGCATGCTGCGCGACGCCAAGCCCACCCGGCTCGAGGACCTGATCGCCCTCAACGCGCTGTACCGTCCCGGCCCGATGGATTTGATTCCCAGCTTCGTGGCTCGCAAGCACGGGCGTGAGAAGGTCGAGTATCCGCACCCTCTGGTGGCCGAGATGCTGTCCGAAACCTACGGAATCATGGTCTACCAGGAGCAGGTGATGCAGACCGCCCAGATCCTGGGGGGGTACTCGCTTGGTGGCGCAGACCTGCTACGCCGGGCCATGGGCAAAAAGAAGGCCGAGGAGATGGCCGAGCACCGGGAGATTTTCCGTACGGGTGCGGCCAGGAACGGCATCGATCAGACCAAGTCCGACGAAATCTTCGACCTGATGGAGAGGTTCGCGGGCTACGGCTTCAACAAGTCGCATGCCGCTGCTGACTCGCTGCTGGCCTATCACACCGGTTGGCTTAAGGTCCACTACACCGCCGAGTTCTTCTGCGCCAACATGACGGTGGAGATGGACGACACCGACAAGCTCAAGGTCTTGTTCGAAGACGCGGTGAAAAATTTTGGCCTCTCCTTCGAGCCGCCAGACGTGAATCGCGGTACCTACCGTTTCGAGCCGGTGTCGGACAAGGTCATCCGCTACGGGCTGGGCGCAGTCAGGGGCACCGGCCAGCAGGCCATCGAGGCCATCGTGCGTGCCCGCGATGGCAAGGCGGAAGGCCCTAACGGCTCTGTGAGCGGCCCCTTCACCAGCCTGTTCGACTTTTGTAAGCGCGTAGACCGCACCCGTATCAACAAGCGCACGGTCGAGGCCCTGATCAAGGCCGGCGCCTTCGACGCTCTACACCTCAATCGCGCCGCCCTGGTGGCCTCGATTGACCGCGCCTTCGACTTTGCCAACGCCGCTGAGGCCAATGCCAACCAAGGCGGCCTGTTCGACATGGATGGCGGCCATGGCGCCAGCGACGAGGAACCGCCGCTGGTCGACCTGCTGCCCTGGGGCGTGAAGGAGCGTCTGACGCAAGAAAAAACAGCGGTGGGTTTTTACCTTTCGGGCCACCTGTTCGACGAGGTGGCTGCCGAGGTTCGTCGCTTTTGCAAGCGCCCTATCGAGGAGCTCAAGGACTCCCGGGAGACGGTGCTGCTGGCAGGCATCGTGGGCGACCTGCGTGTGATCAACGCGCAGCGGGGCAAGCTCGCCATCTTCAAGCTCGACGACAAGTCCGCCGTGATCGAGGCCACTGCAGACGAGGCCCTGATCAACGCAAACCGGCACCTGATCAAGGACGACGAACTGATCATCGTCATGGCCAAGTGCCAGAACGACCGCTTTTCTGGCGGGCTGCGCCTGTCCGTTCAACAGGTCTGGGACCTGGCCTCAGCCCGTTGCCGTTTTGGCAAGTACCTGCGGGTGGCGGTCAATGGCAAGGCGCCGGATATTCAGCGTCTGCTGCGCGACTTCCCGCCGCAGCGCGAGGAGAGCGAGGTGGGGGAACTGGTGCGCGGCTTGCCCGTCCGGCTTGCCCTGCTGCGTGAAGCGGCGACCGCTGAGCTACAGCTGGGAGAGGCTGCGCGCTTTTTCCCCAGCGACGCGGCCCTGGCCAGCTGGATGGCTCAGGCCGAAGGGGGGCAGGCCCAGATCGTCTATGAGGCCTGAGACCTAGGTTAAACCGGTTACACTCCTCTCACGTTCGCGCATTGCTCTCCAGCGCCAACGTCCTGTTTGACAGGACTTGAGCCCCCTTGGGGGCCCCTCCAGACCGCCCCGCCACCTTGCGTGCCGCGCCCGGTCGTCACACTGCCCTGACGGCGAGTTCCTTCATCTTTTCGACCCCTCTGTCGTCGGCAGGGGACCCTCTATCGCCTCGCGGTACCCGCGGCCACCAGGTCTCGGGCAAATCCCGCAGCGCGCAGGCTCTTTCTCACGGATGCCCCGGTGACAACCTCGGGGCCAGTTGTATGTCTTTTTCCCAAGAACTGTCGTTTTCCATCGGCAAGTTCCGCGTGACTCCCGGTGCCCGCGTCACTGACACGGGCGACTTCGCCCCCTCGGTTTCAATTCGCCGCGGACAAGGGGCTGCCACCCTCGACAAGGTGTTTCGCTTCACGCGGCGCTTTCACAGCCACCGCAGCGCCATTGACTACGCGATTCGCCAAGGGCAGGCCCAGGTGGCCGCTGCCACGGCCTGATACCCACACATTGACCCAAGGAACCTCATGGCCAAGGAAGAACTGATTGAAATGAACGGCTTGGTGGAGGAGGTGCTCCCCGACGGTCGCTACCGCGTCAAGCTGGAAAACGGCCACGGCCTCATCGCCTACGGCGGTGGCAAGCTCAAGAAGAACCGCATCCGCATTCTGGCGGGGGACAAAGTGTCGCTCGAGCTTTCGCCCTACGACCTCAACAAGGGCCGGATCACCTTCCGCCACCTCGAGCCGCGTGCGCCAGGTTACAAGCCGCCGCCTCGGCGCACGTTCCGCTGATTGACCGCTTGGAAGCGAGCGGTGATCAATCCTTGGGCCTCCACACCAACAGGACCGGGCTATGCACCCGGCCGTCGACATCGCGCGGGAGCGTTCCGGTCCGGTCAAGTGCGCGCAGCACCGCCTCGTCCCAGCTCCTGACGCCGCTGGATTTTGTGATCTTTCGGCTTTGGATGGTGCCATCGGGTGACATCACCACTTCGACCTCGGCGACCGGATTGCCCGCTACATCTTCGTTGAAGACGATGTTGGGTCTGACCCTTTCCCGGATCCGCCCGCCGTAGCTGTCGCTGGGCCCGGCCGACCTGGCCGCGTTGCCAGTGGCGGCGGGTCTGCCGGTGGCACCGACCATGCCCTGGATGCGCTTGATCTGGTCCTCGCGCATTTGGTCCGCGCGCCGGGCTTCTTCAGCCTCGAGGGCTCGCTTCGCCCGCTCAGCCGCTTCGGCGGCTTTCTCGGCGGCCAGTTTCTCCGCTGCTTTCTGCTCCGCCTGTTTGATCGCTGCGGCTTTGATCTCTGCCGCCTTGATCTCTGCGGCTCTAAGCTCCGCGGCTTTGGTCTCTGCGGCTTTGAGTTCCGCAGCTTTGATTTCCGCGGCCTTCTTTTCAGCTGCCTCGCGCGCCGCGGCTTCGCGCAGCGCTTTTTCTTTTTTCTGCAGTGCTAGTGCCTCGCGCGCTTTCTCCTCCCGCGCCCGCCTCTGTTCCTTTTCGCGTTCGAGCGCGATCGCCGCATCCTTGATCTGAGGTGCTGTCGGTGCGGCTACGGGAACTGGCTTGGGGGCGCGTGGAGGCTGGGGCGGCGGCACCGGTGCCGATTTCGGCGCAGGAGGGGTCGGTGGGGGAGGCGGTTCCACAGGGGCCGGTGCGGCCAGCTGGGCGGTGGTCGACCAGAGCTCGGCTTCCGCGGTGACCTCCTGGCTGTCGCGGTTCCAGGTGATGCCCCATGCCAGAGCGATGCAGAGCAACAGGTGGGCCAGCAGGGCCAGGCCCATGGCCGCCAGCGGACGCGGCTCGGGAGGAGGCGTGAACTCCAGGCGGTCAGCGGTGGCCAGCAGGGACATGGGGCGTAGGTCCTCTTGTGCTTGGGTGGGGTCTTGGGTTCGGGCCTGGGAGTGGGGTGGTTGCAGGAGGGGGCTGGAAGGGTGCTTCAGTTCGTGAGGGTTAAACGGGTGTCTGGTGTTGGCGAAGGATCTGCCCCTCAGGGCGCCATTTGCACCGACAGGCCCACCCGCTGCACACCGGCGCGTTGCAGGGTGTCCATGACCTTGACCACCGACTCGTACTTCACGCTGCGGTCGGCGCTGATGACCACGGCCACGCTGCCAGCAGCTTGCCCGTTCTGGGCCTGTAGTACGCGGGCGGACAGGTCAGCGAGGGCGAGCCGCTGATTGCTGGTGGCGCTCCCCGTGTTGGCAGGGCTTGCAGAGCCAGCCTTGGGCGACCCGGCGCGCAGTTCCAATGATCCGTCCTTGTGAATCACCACCTCCAGCTTCACGTCTGGCGGACGGTTGGCCTTGCCCACGCTAGGCAGGTCGATCATGCTGGGGGTGATCAGCGGCGCGGTGACCATGAAGATGATCAAGAGCACCAGCATCACATCGATGAAGGGCACCATATTGATCTCGTTGATCGTGCGGCGGCCGCGGCCGCGTGACGAGACGGCGGGCACGGTCTCAGCGCCCCGCGGCGGATTGGGTCGCTCCGGGCGCGCCCACGCTCCGCTGAAGAATATTGGTGAACTCTTCGATGAAGGTCTCCAACTGGATGGATACCCGGTCGATATCGCGCGCGAAGCGGTTGTATGCGGTCACCGCAGGGATGGCGGCAAACAGGCCGATCGCGGTGGCTACCAGAGCCTCGGCGATGCCCGGTGCCACCGTGGCCAGGGTGACCTGCTGCAGGCTGGCCAGGCCAGTGAAGGCATGCATGATGCCCCACACCGTGCCAAACAGGCCCACATAGGGGGAGACCGAGCCGGTGGTCGCCAGCAGCGAGAGTTGGCTTTCCACTGCGTCCATCTCACGCTGATAGCTGGCGCGCATGGCGCGGCGGGCACCGTCGAGCAAAACGCCCCCGTCCTGGATGCGGCGCTCCCGCAGCTTCTGGAACTCGCGCATGCCCGAGGCAAAAATGCGCTCCATCGGGCCGGCAGCACGCGCGTTTTGCGCCGCCGAGGCGTACAGGTCGTTGAGTGTGGTGCCAGACCAGAACTCGCGCTCGAATGCCTCGTTGAGAGCCTTCACCCGCCGCAAGGCAAAAATCTTGCGGAAGATAGCCGCCCAACTGGCCACCGAAACGCAGGCCAGCAGCGCCATCACCGCCTGCACCACCCAACTGGCGTCCAGTACGAGCCGGACGATGGACATGTCTTGGTTCATAACCCTATTGTTGCAGAGACTGAAGCACCTCGGGAGGGATCCGGGTTGGGGCCAGACTGGCGGCGTCCACCCAGCCGATTCGAATGCGGCCCTCTGCCAGGACTTGGCCCTTGAGGTCCAGAGCCTGTTGCACGATCACCAGCGAGGCGCGACCGGCTTCCTCGAGGCGGGCGGTGACCCGCAACTGGTCGTCCAGTCGGGCCGGTCGCAGGTAGCGAACCTGCGTCTCGCTCACCACGAACATGCCGCCAGTTTGTGCACGAAGTGCCGACTGCGCCAGCCCCAAGGCCCGCAACCATTCGGTACGGGCGCGCTCGAAGAACTTGAGGTAGTTGGCGTAGAACACGATGCCGCCGGCGTCGGTGTCCTCCCAGTAAACGCGCACCGCAAACTCGAAGCTCATGCCGTGCCTTCGGTGGCCGGGGCCGGTCCGCTCAAGGCCCCATCGGCCAGCAAGCCCAGCTCCGCCGCAGCCTGGCGCAGGCGGGCAATGGCCTCCTGCAACTGTCCCATGCTGCTCGCGGTGGAAAAGCGGATGAAGCGCGCGGTGTCCGCGCTGCCAAAGTCGCGTCCCGGCGTCACCGCCAGGCCGCATCGGCGCATCAGGTCGAAGGCCAGGTCCCAACTGCCGGTCGCGGCGGGCAGGCCCAGGCGTTCGCACCAGGCGCTGCAGTCTGCCCAGGCGTAGAAGGCGCCGTCGGGCATGACCGGGACCGGCAGGCCGACGGCCGCCAGCTGCGGAATGAACCAGTCGCGGCGGGCCTTGAACTCGGCGCGCCGGCGCTCGTACTCGGCGATGCTCTCGGGCTCAAAGCAGGCCAGCGCCGCATGCTGGGCGATGGTGCTGGGACAAATGAACAGGTGTTGCGCCAGCCGCTCAAACACCGGCACCAGGGGCTCGGGCAGCACCAGCCAGCCCAGGCGCCAGCCCGTCATGCAAAAGTACTTGGAAAAGCTGTTGATGCTGACCACGTCCTCGCCCAGGGCCAGGCCCGACTGGCCAAAGGCCTCGTCATGGGACAGGCCCAGGTAGATCTCGTCTAGCAGCGTGACGCCGCCGCGCTCGCGCACGTGAGCGTGGATCTCGGCCAAGGCCTGCGGTGCAATCGAGGTGCCGGTCGGGTTGGACGGCGATGCCAGCAGGACGCCCCGCGTCTGTGGCCGCCAGTGCGCGCGCACCTGCTCGGGTGAGAGCTGGAAGCGGCTCTCGGCGGTGGTGGGCAGCAGGACGGCCCGACCCTCGGCGGCGTTCACGAACTGCTGGTTGCAGGGGTAGCTGGGGTCGGGCATCAGCACCTCGTCGCCCGCTTCCACCAGCGCCAGGCAAGCCAGCTGCAGGGCGGCCGAGGCGCCGGCCGTTACCACGATGCGCCGCGCGGGCACATCCAGCCCGAAGCGCTGGCCATACCAGCGGCTGATGCACTCACGCAGCGCGGGCAGGCCGGTGGCCTGGGTGTACTGGGTGCGGCCTTCGCGGATGGCGCGCTCGGCGGCGGCCTGCACCAGCGGCGTCGCGCCGAAGTCGGGCTCGCCAATGTTCAGAAAGACCATGGGCCGGCCCGCCCGGGCCATCTCGGGCGCCAGCGCACTGGCGGCCTTGGCCACCTCCATCACGTAAAAGGGCTCGATACGTCGGGCGCGTTCGGTGATGCGCATGGCGGTGGCTCCGGGCAAGATGGGTGGCGGGGCGCGTCGGCCTTGACCGGGGAGGCAGGGCCTCAGCCTCGGCCCTTGCCCGCGCCTCGGTCGGCTTCAACTTCCAGTGGTCGAAGCTGGGGCGCCAGCCCGTTGAGGACGGCGTTGATGTACTTGTGGCCGTCGGTGCCGCCAAAGGACTTGGCCAACTCGACGCACTCGTTGATCACGACGCGCCAGGGCACGTCGAGCGCGTGGCGGAACTCGTAGGTGCCGATCCACAAAATGCCGTGCTCGATCGGCGAAATCTCGGCCATGGGCCTGTCTAGCCGCGGGGTGATCAGGGCGTCGAGCTCGCCCGCCTCGCGGGTGCAGCCGTGGACCAAGGCGTCGAAGTGCACCGAGTCGGCTTTGTGAAAGCCCACCAAGCCGCGGGTGAAGACGTCGGCCTCCTCGGCCCCATTGCGCCCCACCATCACCTGGTAGAGCGCTTGCAGCGCGAACTCGCGGGCCCGCGTGCGAGCTGATTTGTTGGTGGCCTTCTTGTGGCTCGCGGCGATGGCGCCAGCGCCCTCGGGCGCGTCGACGGCGTCGATGTCGGTGTCGGGAATCTCATTCATCGCTTCAGGTCCCGCAGCAGTTGCGCCATTTCGACCACGACCTGGGCCGCATCGACCCCTTTTTCAACCTGCCGGGCCAGTGCCTGTGCCAAGCTGTCGGTGGTCAGGATGACATTGGCGATCGGGATCTGGTGGTCCAGCCCGACCCGGGTTACACCCGCGGCAGACTCGTTGGCCACCAGCTCGAAGTGATAGGTCTCTCCGCGGATCACGCAGCCCAGGGCGACGAGCGCGTCATGTCTGCCGCGCGCGGCCAGCGCCTTGAGCGCCAGAGGGATTTCGAGTGCGCCGGGCACGAAGTGATGGTCGATATCCGCCTCAGCCACACCCAGTCGAAGAAGTTCTTCTTTGCACGATTGCGCCAGGGTGTCGGTGATGCCCTGGTTGAAGCGTGCCTGCACGATGGCGACGCGCAGGCCTTGGCCCCCCTCGTGAGCGGTCTGGCCCTTGTCTGCGCCTTGCATGTCGTTGTTCCTTGATTCGGTGTCGGGTAGGTGGGAGCTGGCTGGCCTGTCGTCTTGCTCAAGCCGACTTCGAGGGCGGCAGGTACCTGGCCACCTCGAGGCCCCAGCCGGCCATGCTGGGCATGGGGCGGGGCGAGCCCATGATGGTCATGCGTTGGACGCCGCAGGCGCGCAGGATTTGGGCGCCGACACCGTAGGTGCGCAGGTCCATGCGTCCGCGTTCGGGCGCCTGTGACGCCCGGGCCCGGCCCTCGAATTGCTCGAGCAGTTGCTGCGACGACTCACCGGCGTTGAGCAGCACCGCGACGCCCCTGCCCTCGCGGGCGATATGGGCCAGTGCCTGGTCCAGTGCCCAGGAGTGCATGGAGCGCCCGGTTTCCAGCGCGTCCAGCACCGACAGCGGCTCGTGCACCCGCACCGGCACGGTGTCCTGCGGCTGCCAACTGCCACGCACCAGGGCCAGGTGCAGGCCCTGGCTGGGTTTGTCGCGGAAGGCGATGGCGGTGAACTCGCCCCAGGCGGTGTGCAGCGGACGCTCGCCCACCTTTTCCACCAGGCTGTCGTGGCGGCTGCGGTATTCGATCAGGTCGACGATGGTGCCGATCTTGAGCCCGTGCTCGGCGGCGAACAGTTGCAGGTCCGGCAGGCGGGCCATGGTGCCGTCGTCTTTCATGATCTCGCAGATCACCGAGGCGGGGGTCAGGCCTGCCATTGCGGCCAGGTCGCAGCCGGCCTCGGTATGGCCGGCGCGCATGAGCACACCACCGCGCTGCGCCCGTAGCGGAAACACGTGCCCCGGCTGCACGATGTCGGTGGGTCTGGCATGCCGGGAT
>JACCDP011276767.1_pt1 | contig 11331 bp, 14 predicted proteins | sample 7445841 | NCBI WGS metagenome assembly JACCDP01 (sample SAMN15323441, study PRJNA562643) | freshwater metagenome | isolation source: river surface water | place: USA:Blue River Watershed | collected 2017-08-17
ACGTTCTTTGAGTGGGTAGTATATATTCTGTGCCATACTGGCGTAGAAATGTATTGACATCCAGGTTGACAGGGAATGATTTCATCTTTGCGAGAGGAATCCAACGAATATCTATGACTTCATTTTGATCACTTGGACATGCATCCAGTTCAGGAGTGTTCACAATATAATAGGTTCCAGTTGCAAGATGGACAATTCGGTCAAAGAATGGCGATAGGCGAAGACCCGTTTCTTCCATTGTTTCACGTGCGGCTGCTTCAAATTCAGTTTCTCCTTTGTTAGGATGTCCTTTTGGAAAACTCCATTTTCCTGAATGACGCCCTTTGACAAGAAGAACGGTCCCCTTGGGGCTTAGAAAGATTGTTCCGTAAACTTGGTTCATATCTGCGAGCATTGTTGTAGAAAGTGTGGTTGGTTCGAACCGCTGGCGATGCTGCCATCAATTTTTTCCGCACCCGCCGCCGAAAAATTGACGCGCCCGTCCACGCAAGGGATAGGCACAGACGAACAAGATGGCATCACTCAACGCTTGGCTCAATGAACAAATCGCAATACACAATATCCGTGTCAGCCCACGACTCCCCATTGATGAACGCATCAAGCGTTTCTATACAACCTACGCAGCACAACAAGGAATCACTCTTGACAATGAAGATGCTGAATTATGTGCTATGCTTGTTCAAATGGTTCATGGAGAAGGTATTCATGCAGATTCTGCTCTTGAATCACTCTATTCAATTGATTCAACAGCTGAATCCGATGAACATGCTACTCCACGACAAACCCGCCAAGTGGCAATCCAAAAGTGTCGACGCTCTCCTCGCCTCAACAAATAAATTATAGGGGTATAGATAGAAACCTATGGAAGAAGTGTTTGTAAAAATGGGTGAATCTATATATCCTATTCGTGTATCATTAACCACAAATACATTTTTAGATGTGTGTCATGAAATCATGAATATTTTTTGCGGATATGATTTGGAATCTCTTATACAACATTTTACAGCCACTTACCCGGATTCAAATGAAACACTTTCCGCAAGAAGTATACCAATCGGTCATACATTTGAAATTCCTATGAAATATAATATTCTTTATAGATAATATGTTTCAATATACTACCAGTAACAACCACCTTCGACTTCTCTTGCTCCATAAGGAACTTCATCATCGTCAGGATAGACCCATGCATCATTGAAGAATTGTGAAATGACAGGATGACGGTCCCATCGTTTTCCTTTGATTCCGAAGAGAATCTGGATTGCTCCGCCAAGAACAATACAGATGATTCCACGTTTTTTTAATCGTGCCGCGAGAGGCATCGCCAATCCTCCACAACCAAGTAAGGCGATTCGTGCACCAGTTGCTATGACTTGTTCTTCCATAGTAGTAACTGCATCCTTCCATGATGAAATATCCGAGGGCCATTCACATACCCCTTTCGCCAAGGCAGGACTATAATACGAACGCACAAATGACCATTGGATCAAATCTGGAAACAAATTGAATCCTTTCCAAACATGTCTGAGATTGGGAATTTGTGTTTGAATTGTTTGTGTAAATGAACTGACGACACATACATGATGTCCTTGGAGTGCGTGGAGCCAACTTGCGTCTGGACAATAATATGGTTCGAGACTTCGAAGAGGAATCTTATGAGAAAATGGATTGAGTCGTTGAACATATTTGATTTCAGACCTGGCAAGAGGAGCATACCAACCGACGGCCATGCAATCTGCAACAGCGGCTGCTACAGCATATTCAGTTGCCCATCCTTGCGCTGCTTCTGTTGGAAAGATTCCAGCATTTCGTTCGAGTGTTTGTAGTCGGTCTTCCCCAACTTGATATCCGTCATGTAAGAGTAACACACATGTTAATTCAATGGTCCCGTGACGACCAATAAGCACTCCCTTTCCACTCTGTAAGGCAGTTTCGATACATGTGCGAATGGTTTGACACCCTTGTTTAACTGCTTCGGGTGATTTTTGCCATACTTCGGTTGGCCACAAGTCTGGGTTCATTCTAGGTAGACTAAGACACAAATTCTTTTGATGGTCTGAACTAGATGAACACAACCCAATTGGCTACGGCCACAACAGTTATGGCAGAAATTGCTTTGGCTCTTCATCCAATTCTTATTAAACAAGTTCCAGTTGGACTTCCTACACAACTTTTGGCACGTCTTGGAACCTATTCTGTTTTAGCTGGAGCAGCAGCTTCCCCAAAGGATATTGCATCATCGTGGGGGTCATGGCCCGCCGCATGGAAAAGTATTGGATTTGGTTTGATGAATTTGGTGCATATTGGAAGTAGTTACTTGTCCTATAATCATCTCCCCGCAGGGTCTGCGCTCGCCTTATTTTACACCTATCCGTTTTTCAATATTCTTGCAGGAGTTTTATTCTTGGGAGAATCATTTGACATGGCGATTCTTCCACTTCTTCTTGCTGCATTTGTAGGTGTTCTCTTTATAGCCAAGTATACAAAGGATGGTGATGAAGATAAAGAAGGAGAATCAAACAATAGTTCGAAGAAGAATATTGCATTTGGTGTTGCCGCTTCACTTATCTCTGCTCTTACGGAAACAATGATTTTCATGATTACCAAGACTGGAGAAGAGCCGACGGCATGGTTACCGATTCTCAAACTCTATCCTGGTGCCTTGGCTGGGTTATTGGCGTGGGGAGCATGGAGTGGATCAGAATTCCAGACCACTCTTAAAAACTGGACACCTCTGTTGTTGTTTAATGTGTTTGTTGGATTCCTCGGATATTCCCTCCGTTTCTGGAGTATTCCTCGTTTGCCGACGGCAGTGTTCAGTATTTTGACATTTATTGGAGTCGCGGCTGGATATGGTTGGGGGTTACTGTATGCGAAAGAAGTTCCATCCAAGGGTGCGCTCTTTGGCGCAGGTCTCATCACAGGAGCTCTCGCGCTTCTCGGTGGAAAAAATTGAACATAATGCCCATCTGTGAAATAGTCACACACCCCTGCCGTAAATAATTCAAGATGCGTTTCTATCGTATTTCTCGTCGCTTATCAGATGTTTCGTATAAGCAAATCATGACACGTTTTGTAACACCTGACATAATTTGTATTCCAACAGTGGTTCCGAAGGTAATGGACCCCTATATTCTCTGGCGTCAGACAGCTGATAAGGAGACAATTAAAAAGTTCACAGTTCGTGATGATGAACTTGGAGATTGGTTTGTCGTCCAATCCAATCGACCGATTCACAAGATTCTCTCAGCTGGTGTAGACATTCACAGTGAAATGAAGTAAACATGTGGATATATATTTATAATCGTCAAACTATTTTTTTTCTACAATATCTTTGCCAATTGTGCACGAATGCGTGCTTGTTCTTGGAGCCAGCCCTTCACTATGTCGCTCACCAACATGTATATATTCTTTTCATATAAAAATTGAACGAATAATTTGTAGAATATACATATAACTACATACTATAATTATAATGTATATATTCCGAATTCAAAATGATAATGGTGTGGGTTGTATGTTATGTCCTCCACATTTATATAAGATGCCATATGAACTAAAATATGATTATTCAGATATTATAAAAGATAAAAATGGGATAGAAACTGACCGATTACAACATCCAGATTGTGATTTTGGAACACCATTGGCAGAAGCATATTATAAAAAACTTATCTACAGAGGTTCACCATATGTATTTGGATTTGCCACCATAAAGGATTTATATACATGGTTTTGTCCCGCAACTGTTGGAGGATTTGAAGCAAATGGTTATTCAATTTATGTCTATGATATTCCTGAAGAACACATACTACGAGGGTCACGACAAGTTGCATTTAATCCTATTCATTCAAACAATACGATAAAAATATCACATAAGGATTTACGACGAAAGTTTCGAAATATATCTGTATAATTGTCAATAAACGAAAGATTTTTGTTACAACATCTTCGCCAATTGGTCGCGAATTCGTCGTTGTTCTTGGAGCCAGCCCTTCACAGCAGGGAGTTGAAGAATGGGTGACTCTGGAGCCCATATAGAAAGAGCTTCTGCACAATCCATTCGTAGACCAGGGTCAAGTGTCAACAATCCTTTGATGACACGCAAAGGCATGGGTCCCATTCGTCGAAATTCCTCCGAACGTTCAAAGGCAGGGTCTGATAAAATCCCTACATACAAGACAACGAGATTCACTCCAATTGCCCATGCGTCAAACTTGGACCAATAGAGTTTGTAGAATGTAAACCAATTCTCTTCTTGGAATGACCAACTTGTTTCGACAAAACGTTTGATAGTTGCGATTTGTTTGTCTAGAGGGATTTGAAAGAGTTGTTGGATGAGTTGGAAGAGTGGATTTTGGTCGCGCATACGATTTAAGATTGTTTGAAGAGAAGGGTGGTTTACTTCTGTCAATCCATCAATGACACAGCATTCTGGAGGATTTTGTCCAATGCGTGGATCAAATGCGTGAAATCGTTTGCGCAAATTTGCCAAGGATAACTCATCCACATTCCATGCTTGTCCAAAATCAATAAAGGTGGACGAGGTCCGTGAGTTTACCATAATATTATTCATATGTAAGTCACCATGAATAATTTTTGTAGTGAGAAGAAGTGTCCCTGCCTCTAAGAGATGTTGACCCATTGCAAAGAAATCTATATTGGCAACACGATGCGGCGTGAGGGCAAGAGGAACTCCTGCGAAAGGCATTGTCACTTGTGACATTCCTGGAAGTAAATTATGTTTCAGAGCAGATGATTTGACTGCTTCACACTCTGATAACTCCTTCTCCGTTTGTTGAGTTCGGGGAGCAGGAACACATAATGAATCAAGTAGAGTAAAATAAGAGTCTGCGTGTGGAATAACTTCAAGATGTTTGCTTATGGTAAATTCCTTCTGTGCATCCTCTGTGGTTGTGATTTTTCCAACTTTACGGCCGCGCGAGGGTCTAGATTTACGATTGACACATTTGAGGGGAGGACTGAAAGCACATCCATAGACACCTTGTCCAAGTAGTTTTCCACCCAATTGTGAATCAGATGCCATATCTCTGTTTGTTGCCTATGATTTTCCTAGAGATTGTCAAATCGCATGGTTAGTAATCCTCGCGCTCACTAAACGACCAACAAACCTTATGAACCAATAGGAATGGACCAGTGGGTTCAAACAATATTTTGGCTATCATTCATAATTCTTGTATTCGCTCTCGTATGGGAGATTCTACCAACCAATGTTTCAGAAGGATTTTCAACAATGATGGGAGTTGGCGACAGTCAATTCTGGCGAAAGCTTGTTCCACGACGAGGAGATGTAGGCCCGGAACAAGAACAAGATGGTCTCTTGCGAGACAGTCGTTATTTCAGTGGATATTGCGATGTCCAACGATTCGGAACTCAGACGGACTTTTGTCGATTCGTCCAAAAAGGTCCAGACGAGAAGGACAAGTTCTTAGCATGTGCTCTTGGAGGAACAGAGAATCTCTCTTCAACCAGTTTCCGTTCTCCATCGGTTCGTGAAGGGTTCGTGCTTGGTCGTGATGATTATATGAGAGATGTGGATGGAGACGGCAGAGATGATTATTGTCGGATTGTGAAGACACCGTCTGGACAGTTCCAGTCGTCTTGTAACATTGCAACAGACAAGGGGTTCTCAAAGAAGACTCAGCCAGACAATAATCCTCCTCCAGAGATTGCCAAGCTCTTACGAATGTATGCTGGATGTATCTTCTGGCTCAGATTCTATGATGATATGTTGGACTATGCACAGAACTTGTATGTGAATACGGCGGGTGGTGCCAAAGTGATTGAAAATCCTCCGAAGCCCGATGCAACACTTGGACTTCCATTAAATGGAGAGAATCAGTTTGTGCGGATTGGAGATGACCCCTATCTTGGATTTGGCAATACAGTCCAACTTCGTAATCTGCGTGCCATCCATTTTTGGGTGCGCTTTGATGAGTTCACAAATAATGCCCATATTTTTGATTTTGGAAATGGAGCAGGAAATGACAATGTGTGGTGTGGAATCCTCAATCGTGGCAATCTCGGGGCAGACGCAGAAGCAGGGTCCAAGAAACTTCTCTTATGTGGAGGTGAGTCTGTTGTTCCAGAGCCTCCATCAGGAGCACAACCAGGAGTGGATGTAACACCTCAAGAGCTCATGAAGACAACGGATGCAAATTGTGATGAATGGGATTGTAAGGGATTTGCCGTGTCTCCCAAGAAGATGTCCCATCCTGTGGCAAAGGTTCCAAAACGAGCTGGTCTTGCAAAATCGGCGGATATGTGTTATGAGATTTGGGACCGTGACCAACGAAAGATGCGAATTGTGATTCCAAATATGTTTCAAGCGGAGAAATGGACCCATGTTGTCATAACTGCAGAAGGCAAAGATTCGTTCCGTCCAGACATTGCCGTCTATAAAAACGGAAAAAAGGTGTTTGTGGAGCCGAGTGGATGGTTGCCACAAAACAGCATGACAGAGAAGAACTATCTTGGAAAATCAAATTGGGCGGATGATACGAGTCAGTATGCCAATAAGGATGAGCTTCTTAAAGGGGCGTTGTTTGATGTTCGTGGATACAATGTGCCTTTGGCACCGAAGGTCATTGAAGAATCGTATGCGTGGGGAAAGAAGTTGTTAGGACTCTAAGGTGCGCCAAAGGGCTCAAAGGATTTGTCCAATTATCAAACAGAATGTCAAACGAAGGAAAAACCATACAAGTGGAACCCGCTCCCGAAGGACCCTTGGTCAAACCAAAACGTCCAATGACAGAAGCACAGTTGGAGGCTTTGAAGAAAGGTCGTGCCAAGTTAGCCGAGAAGCGCCGCCAAACAAAGGAGGCGGAAGAGAGTCAGGAGACGAAATCTGTCAAATCTGTTCCAGAGGAACCGGTCAAAGAAGAGCCAGTCTCCTATGGGTTTGACAAGAATGAAGCTGAGTCAGATTCTGAGTCAGATTCTGATTCTGAATTAAACGCTAGTTCTGAATCGGAACAAGATGCACAAGACGAAGCGGAAGAACATGCATATTGTTCAGTTATGTAAATAAAAAAAATTGAAGCCAAGACTACTTGTTATGATGTGTACCCTCATCACACCACAACAATCAATCACAGACAGAATGAAGACCTTTACTGAAGCCCAATCAGAAGCCATCAAGAAAATCAAGAGCGAGCCCGCAGATAATGGAATGCATTATCAATGGATTATGACAAAGACACGCTACGCACAAGAGATGACAGAAGAGAGTATGAAGGAAATTCTCAAAACAAATCTCAAAGGAATCACAGATGAGTCAGCAAAATATGGTATTGCGCAACTTATTCAATTATACATGAAGGGTAAGTGATGTATGTCCATCCGAACAATATACAAACAAAAAACCAAGCAAAAAGTTTTTATTTGGTTTTTTATATTTTTACTTTTTTATATTTGTTATGTATTTGTTTTATTGGTTAGTTTACATAGCATCGTATTCATCATCGGAGAGCACAACATAGTCTTCATCATCGACATCAGACATTAGGGAGATAGGAAGAGGAGGCATGCAGCCCATGAGTTCACGTTCCTTCTCAATGGCAGATGCACGGGCGAGTGTTGCATTGTATTTATTGATAAAGGTTCGGTCGACTTTGAGAGAGAGGCAGACGAAGCCTTCCATTGCACGAGCGGCTTCACGGAGAGCTTCCTTCTCAAGTTCAGACTTCTTCTCAAATTCGATGAGTTCATCCACCTTTTGTTTGAAGTTGAGTGTAGGACGTTCATAGACACGTTCCACAGTGAGATTGGGACCAATCTTGTGTTTCACACCACCAAGTGTGGGGAAGAGTGTATGGGATTGATAATCTTCTGGCTTAGGAGGCTCAGTGGCCTTCTTAGCTGCAGCGGCGGCAGCCGCTGCACGAAGATGAGGAGGGATATAAGCGTTTTTGATTGCAGAAGACATTCTAGTAGAAGATTGAATACTGTAAGCGCTGGAGGGGGGTGCTTAGAAAGGAGGGATTTCCTGCGTTCAATTTTTTTGGACTCCTAGTAGGACATGTCGAATTTACAACTTAATGTGGATGTTCAGAAAATTTTACAATTTTATTCTCAGAAACCTTCTGTAAGAATTCCAAAACCACCCGTCCCTGCAAAGAAGCCTTCTCCACCACGCCCTCCTCCGATTCCCAAGGGACTTGTGAAGGCATTACTGATTGGAATCAACTATCTTCCATTTCCAGAGTTAAAGTTATATGGTTGTATTAATGATGTGACAAATATTCGTTCTGTATTACAGAGATTCTATCCAAACTGTAAAGATGTTCGTATTCTTACAGACCAAACTGCGATGAAACCCACCAAACAGAATATTCTTAGTTCGATTCAGTGGTTGGTGAAAGACCTCAAACCAGGTCAATCAGTCTATCTTCATTACAGTGGTCATGGGACACGTGTGATGGATACAAATGGTGATGAGCGTTCTGGTGCAGATAGTTGTATTTGTCCATATGATGGTTCACAGTTTCAAATCATAACAGATGATGAGTTGCGAAGCTTTCTTGTGAATAAAATACCACAAGGGTCGAAATGCTTCACAGTCTTAGATTGTTGTAATTCAGGAACCGCTCTTGATTTGCGGTATACATGGAAATCAATCGGACCAGGAAAGCTTTCATTTGACCAAGATAATTCGTATCAAAAGACTGCAGGAAATGTAATTTTTCTGAGTGGATGTCGTGATGACCAATATGCGATGGATACTGTGGATGCATTTGGAAAGGGAAGTGGTGCATTGACAAATGCTCTGATTTATACATGGAACACATACCGAACAAACTTGAAACTGAAACACTTGTTATGGGATGTGCGACAATACTTACAAACCAACAATTACGAACAGATTCCACAGATAAGCACAGGAACTGCCATCAGTTCAGAGGCATCTCTTGATTTAAATCAAGCCAACTAATGGATGCGAAGGGCTTTCCAAACCGATTGTTCTATGGAACTTCAATTTCTTGGAACAACAATGAAAAAAACACACAAAGAAAAAGAGATTCAACCTGATTCAGGAATTACGATTTGCTACTCTTTAACCCGGGCCCCCCAGCCCTATATGCATGTTTATTTATTTATATGTTTTTATGATTTTTATATTGTTTTTTATAATTATATATATGTTCTATGGTTAACGGAGTCGAGTAAGTGTGCGCACGATGAAGACTGCAGAAGATGGGTCTGAGAGGTCCTTGTATCCAACACAGAGACGGCTACGAACATCGCCGACATTCATCTCACCCCATGGCATACCAGAGGTCTTCTTACCCATACACCAGGTAAGAGCGGCAGTATAGGACATCTTCACAACACTTTTTGATTTTGAACTGAGATAGAACCCATCTTCTTGTTTTGGTTCACGGATACGCTTTGAGGCTGCCTTTGCTGCTGCGAGAGATGGATATTCTGCATAGGAATGGTCAAAGTCATCTTCGTTGGCTTTCTTCTTGGGTGTTTGTTCAGGTTCTTCTGGGTAGCCGCCACCACCTGCTGCAAGAGGGCCACCACCACGTGCAACAAGAGGATTAGATACATTGCGAGCTGCTGAGACTTGAACTCCACCTGTGACTTCACGTGTCTTGATTCCCACCATCCGTTTGGCAATATCCTTTTCAGGAATATCACGAATGACGGGTGACATACGGGGATCCGAACAGAGTTCACGCCAGAAGTTGCAATAGTTCTTTACAGTGCAGTCAGACGTATAGATAACCGTGCGAGTATTCTTACCGTATCCACATGCACGACCGAGAAGACTTTGGAGAGTCGTATCATCTTTGCTTGTCAGACGGTCCCAGAGAACACCAACAAACTCATCGTCAAGAGTCTTTGCAGCATAGAGCATGTTCTTAAGAACAATGAATGTATGCTTCTCAGGAGCCTCTTTGAGGAGAGTGTTGATATCTTGTAAGGAAGCCGATGTGCTGGAATCATCTGCAGTAGTAACACCGCCACGACGAGACTTTTCTTCTGCATCGAACTTTAGAACATCATAGTCAGGAAACACACCACGAAGAGTATCACATACACTATCTGTCTTCCCATAGGTTGCACGGATAATGTGATAGCGTGGAGCATCACTGAACTCTTCCTCGATACATCGCTTGATTTCTGCAATGGCTCTTGGAGTATGAATGTTCTTGAAGGTTTCGAGGCTACGAATACGACCTGCAGCATTGAGACTTTCGACACTCTGATAGGCAGAGGTTGTTTGAAGACGCACAACTTGAGCGACATCACGACCATTGATAGAGAGCACCTTTGCAGGGTCTGTTGCACTGATAGTGAGGAAGCGGATGTTGTTTTCTTGCCATTTGTCTCGTGGACACAACGCCGCTATATGTTCATAGATAAACTTATGAGGGCGGTTGTTGACTGCAGAGGCAAGATGGCTTTCATCAATGACAATCAGAACATTGGACAACTCTTCTTCTACAGCAAGGCTATTGATAGCCTTGGAGAAGTTGGCGAGGCCTCCGTTATGGAAGACGTTATTGTGAAGGCGTTCAGGAAGGCGTTCTCGTGTCTGCTTCTTCCACGCATTATCATTCATACCTGTAAGGACGAAGATACGGTTTGGACCAAAGCTGAGTTTCCGATTATTTTTGAGGATGAGCCGAATGAGAGCGTTGATGACACCTGTCTTACCTGCTTGCATCTCAGCTCCAAGATGGACCCACACACGTGCAATTGGCTTCACGAAGAAGGCAATATAGCATTGGAGGGCCGCAAGGAGTTGAGGCGGATGAGGTGTTTCACAAGCATCCTTCTCAGAAGGAAGCCAGCCGAATTCAGGTTCCCACAGTTCAGTGGAGAAGCCAGCATTGGCTATGGCAAGCTCAGCATTGGCTATATTGGCTTCGAAGCCGATATGGGCATCTGTAAAGCTATAGAGTTGGCTGTTGGACATTTTGGCTTATTACGTAGTAAGGCTTGGTAGGCTTTGTAGGCTTTAATCACTTTATACGCTTGGGGGGGGTGCGGTCATATGTACTCAGAAATAGCTTCAATTTTTTCAGGAAATTGACCTCAAAATACGGCCGAACTAGGCCTACAGAAGGCCATATCTTCAATTCTCAGAAAAGATTGAAGGCTTTCAGAAGGCCTTCTCCAGGCACATCTTCAATTTGCAAAAAAAATTGAAGGGCTCAAATAGCTCCTCACTAAGCACCCCCCCAAGCGTATAACACTCTCAAGCAATCAAAGCACTCAAAATGTCTGATTCAATCAATCCCCGTGATACCATCGTCGAGGCCATTAAGGCCCTTCCATTGGCTGACCAATGGGCCG
>JACCDP011204308.1_pt1 | contig 11330 bp, 7 predicted proteins | sample 7445841 | NCBI WGS metagenome assembly JACCDP01 (sample SAMN15323441, study PRJNA562643) | freshwater metagenome | isolation source: river surface water | place: USA:Blue River Watershed | collected 2017-08-17
CGACCAGTCGCACATTGCTGGTCCGACCCACGGTAGTCAGTTGCAATTGTTGGGCAGATGACACCAGAGCGGCATAAAGTTCGCTGTTGACTTTCACGTCGCGCGAGAGCCGCACCATCTCCTGCTCCAGTACCGGCAGATTTTTCAGCTCCGCCGCAGTCTGCCTGATTTCAGTATTCACATCGCGCAGCTGTTCATCGGTACTGATGACCGCGGGATGATTGGGTGTATAACGCGAGAGCAGCTCAGTACGCTTTTGCTCCAGTTCCATTCGACGGGTTCGCGCGGCAGCGGAACGCTGCAGTGTGACGCGACCTTCCTCACCCAGATCGACCGAGCCGTGCACATTGCGGAACTGGTTATAGCGAGCCTCAGCCTGTTCCAGTTGTTGCTTTAGCTCGGGCAAGCGCTGATTCAGATAAGCGAGCGACTTGTCGGCTTCTTCGGTACGTCGCGCACTGTTTTGGGCCATGTACTCGCGGCCTATTGCATTGAGTAGCTGATAGACCGAATCCGCACTACTGCCCTTCAATGTCGCTAGCAGAATGCCGGATTGCTTGCCGATTTCACTGACATCAAGTGCGCGCTGCACTGACTCGATCGCTGCCAGACGAGAGCTTCGTATCAGGTCGAAACGCACACCGGACCGGCCACGCAGTTCGTCAATACGCAATACGATGAGACTAAAGCGCGTACTGACGTTGATCGTCTCGGCTATTTTTCCGCTGAAGCTGAGGCCACTTTCTTTCTCGGTGACCTGATAGCTTCCCTCGTCACCCACCTGTAAAGTGAAACTGCGATTTTCGAGCAATACAGGCACAGTAAACTCTGAAATCTTGATGTGCTCATCACCCCAGGCATAGCCACCCGTGTCCTGCAGTACAGGCAGCCATTCTTGAAGCGGCATATTGTGCTGTACCAGCCAGTTGCCAATGACCGGGAATCGTATTGGTCTGGCATCGATATACAAGCGAAGATTATCGATGGCATGGGCGATCACCATCCTTGATCGGAGCAATTCGACCTCAGCGGATGCCGCTGTCTTGTAATCAATGATGGAACCCGCCTCGCCCAAAATATTTTTAGGCTCGCGCTGGCCTTTTTCTTCAACATGCACCATCAAGCTCGCTTCGTAGACCGGTCGGGCCAGCATCGCATAGAGCACGCCAGCCAGCGAGATGCACAGCGTGATTAAAAAAATCAGCCAGCGCTGATCGATGATCAACTGCACATAGGCCATCAGATCAGCTTCTTTATCCTCCGCCAGAATCACAGGAGGCTCGGATGGCGTGATCAGATGAGGAGACAATGAATTCATTGGGCTTCCGGGAATCAATGTATCAAGCAAGTAGTGTTGCGTGCCAGGCCGGGAAGCCGACACTGCACGGCGCGCTCGATCAGGCGCAGTGAGTGACAAAACGCGGCCAGTCCATGCTGATATGGATCGGGAATATCTAGTCCGCAGGGCTGGCCAAGACGTTCGACTTTTTTACTGGCGAGCGGATAGCGGCGAATAACAAACTGGGTTTGGGCACTGTCCATGGTGAACACAAGATCAGCTTCACGCATCATCCAACTCGCCACATTTCGGGAACGATGCTCGCTGATGTCGACGCCGGACTGCCACATCAACTCAATCGCGAGTGGGTCAGCAGGGCTGCCTTCCATGGTGCTCAGACCCGCGGAAAAAACATCATGCAAGGGCAGCAGCTCTCGCAAAATTCCCTCAGCCATGGGACTGCGACAGATATTGCCTGTGCATAGCAAGAGAATATTGCGAATCACTTCAGCGTCCTGGTGTGGTAGCGATCACCGCAGTGGGCAGCGCACCGGGGATCATCGCGCTGATCGTACGGTTCCAGTTCGTCAGCGGAGTAGCAGCGACATACACCACATCTCGCGGATTGAGTTCGAATCCCTCGGCCATGGCTAGCGCACCTGGTGCATTGGCATCGAGTTGATACACCACTGACGATTGACTGTTACGACGAACGACATAGACCTGACGCGCGTCGCCGGTGACAGGATTGATGCCACCGGCCTCGCCTAATGCTTCGTTGAGTGTCAGACGACCGTTGCGCATGGGTAGCGCCCGTGGCGATGTCACTTCACCCGAGATAAAGACTTTGGTTTCATCGCGCGAGAGTACGCGCACGACATCACCGCTGACGAGCATGATGGACGAAGGATTGACGCCGCGCTGAACCAGTTGCGGCATATTGATCTGGTAGGTCTTGCCCTCGCGACTGACCATGATGCGACTCTGATCTGCCATCGGTGTAACGCCACCCGCACGATTGATGGCCTCGGTGAGCGTCATCGGTAAATCGTCGATAGCCTGAACACCGGGTTGTTTAACCTCACCATCGACATAAATACGCTTGCTGCGATAGGTGAGTACCCGCAGTGTGACTTTGGGATTTTTCAAATAGCGAGACAAGCGCTGGATCAGCTGCTCATGTACCTCGACGGTGGTGAGTCCTGCCACCTTCAACTTGCCCGCATAAGGAAAATCAAGCATCCCTTGTCGGTCTATTTCAAATCCGGATTGTGGCTGCATGGGACTGACTGCGACACCGGCTACTCCCAATGCACCGGGTACGCCAGCGGGCAGCATGGAGGCTGATAACTCGGGATGGTCCCAGACCACGATGTGCAGAACATCACCCGCCTCGAGGCGGTAGACTTGAGCCGGCTGTATCAGGGCGCTGATGTCTTCGGCGACTTGCTGATCGCGCAGCTGTTTTTCCTGCCGCACCAGACGCGGGGTGATCGCAAGAATTTCGGCGGGCGACAATGCAGGATCAGTGCCATCAGCCTCCATGACGGATGGCTGCGCTTTGCCAAACTGAATGCCGGGCGCCATCGATGTGCACGCGGACAGCCACATCGCCACTCCTATTGCCAACACTCTGCTGCGCATGATGACCCGCCTCCCCTGAAACGCACCGGCCTACCAATCTCTGGGAATGACTGTAGGTGGATCATCAGGATGCGCTTTTGATACCCCTCATGCTTCTCGCAGGGTTTGCATGGGCGGTCTTGAGAGAACGTTACGAAGGCCGAACCATCCACCCGACAAGGCGCAGACAATTCCCGCTGCGATACCGATGATCCAGACCAGCGGGCTGAACTGCCATTCGAATTCGAAGACCTGATGTGCGAGCACCCATCCCACCAGCGATGCACCACCGGCAGCCAGCAGACCGGCAGCTGTACCCACCAGCAGGCACTCGACCCATTGCGCGTGTGACAGTTCACGTCGTGTGGCGCCGAGCGCTCTCAGCAGTCCAGCTTCATGGGCGCGCTCGTTCTGTGAAATCAACATGGCAGCTGCGAGCACCATCACACCTGACACCAGCGTAAACAGAAACAGAAACTCGACTGCAGCAATCACCTGATCAATCACTTGCTGTACCTGAACCACCATGCTGCCAACATCGACAATCGTCAGATTGGGATAGTGACGTACCAGTTGGTTGACCAGCGACTGTTGGGTGGCAGGTAAATGAAATGCAGTGATGTAAGTCGCGGGCAGATTTTTAGCGGCGGAGGGATTGAGTATCACGAAAAAATTCACGCGCATGGACCCCCAATCCAATTTGCGCAGACTCGTTATTTTTACATCGATGCTTTGCCCACCCACATCAAAGCGCAGTACATCGCCAAGCTTGAGTCCCAGGGTTTTTGCCAGACCCTGCTCAACAGATGCTTCAGGTTGTGCATCATCAAACCAGCGTCCCTCGATAATCGTGTTGTGAGCAGGAAGCTCCATCAGCGTGGACAGATTGAATTCTCGCTCGATCAGTCTTTGTGCGCGCTCCTCGGTATAAGTGGCACTGCTGATATTGCGCCCGTCAACCTGCAACAAGCGTCCGCGTATCATCGGCGCGAGACTGACATCGGCAATGCCACTCTGCACGAGTTCCCGTGCAACCGCCTCCCGCTGATCGGGTTGTATGTTGATGATGAAGTGATTGGGTGCATCCGGTGGTGATGACTGGCGCCAGGCGGCAACCAGATCCTGTCTGATAACGGTCAGCAGCAGCAAGGCCATCAGACCAAGTGACAAGGCAACCATTTGCAAGACCGTTGCGGCTGGTCGACGTTTGAGCGAAGTTTGCGCAAAACGCCATGCAGGCCAGCCAGGTGGTATGCGTATGCCCTGCAGCAATCGCAATAGCAGCCAGCCCACCAGAAAGGAGACCGCCAGCAAGGCGATGAATCCACCCGAGGTCAACAGTCCCAGCCTGAGGTCGCGTGCCTGCCAGAGCAGCAATCCCAGAAACGAGAGTAATGCCAGCAGATAGCCAGACACTGTGAATGCTTTCGGAGGATTCTGCTCGCGCCGAATCACACGGTTATGCGGGACGTTGCGCAATTGCAGTACTGGCGGTATCGCAAATCCGAGCAAAAGCAAGAGACCGGTCGCCACACCCTGCACCAGCGGCATCCAGCCCGGCGGCGGCAGTCGCGTCGTCATCAAGGGACCCAGCCATTCCAGCAATAAAAAATGGGCGCCAAAGCCTATGGCCGCCCCAAGCAAACCACCAAGGGTAGCGATCAGGATGAATTCGATCATGTACATGCGTGTGACTTCGCTTTGCCTCATGCCAAGGCAACGCAGCATGGCGACGGCATCGAGATGGCGTTGCATGAAACGTCGTGATGCCATTGCAATGGCCAGTGCAGCCAGCATGGCGGTCAACAAGCTGACCAGCGAAAGAAATTGTCGCGCACGCTCGAGGGTCGTTCTCATTTCGGGACGACCGGTTTCGAGCGACTCAAGCTGTACGCCACGTAGGTCATGGGTCTTGATATCGTTTTCCAGCCAGCGCTGAAAAGAGGCAATGTCCGAAGGATTTCCTGCAAGCTGCAGGCGGTAGGTGATGCGAGAACCGTTTTGCACCAGTCCGGTCGATTCAAGATCAGGCAGCGCCAGAATGACGCGTGGTGCAAAGTTCATGAATCCTGCACCGCGATCTTTTTCAAGAAGAATTTCAGCAGCAATGGTAAAGCGCCGCTCACCCAGTGTCATGGCATCACCCAGATGAAGCCCGCGCAATGACAGAAGCGCCGTATCCACCCAGACCGTACCTGGCTGCGGCGCCCCCTTGGTGGCGAGCTCGGCGGTTGCCGTGCGCAGACGAAGCTCACCCCGCAAAGGGTAAGTGGATGAAACAGCCTTGACTGCCACCAGGCGTGTATCTTCTGTCTCTGCACTTCCGGTCGTGGCCATGCTGGGAAAGCTCACCACATCGGCGCTGATCAAACCGCGGGAAGCGGCTTCGGCGCGCCACACCTCGCGCAGAGGGTAATCGCTGCGTACCAGCAAATCGGCGCCCAGCAGCTCTTTTGCATCACGCTCGAGCGCGGCATTCATGCGATCAACGAAAAATCCCACTGCCGACAAAGCCGCCACGGCGACGGCCAAAGCAGCAAGCAAAAAACGTAACTCGCCAGCGCGCCAGTCCCGGCGCGTCATGCGCAAGGCATGCCGCAGGGTCATCAACGCATCAGAGGAAATACTCATGCAGGGTCTCCAAATACCCACCCACGATTTACGCGGGCAAAGGGGGATTGTAAGAGACTTGGGGATATGCCGAGCAAACCCGCGTTTTTATAACGAATCAGCGTAGATGAGCTCGTAAAATCAAGGGCCTTAGCATCTACGCGATTGTCACACCCGATATACGTGACAACCACGAACACTCACATCGTGGAGCCCTTGATGCCATCCTGATGGGTACGCTCGAAATTCTCCTGACAGGGCGCACAACGTTCTGCAAAGGGAATGGCCTGCAGTCGTTCGAAAGGAATTTCATAGCCACAGTGGATGCATTCGCCATAGGTACCACTATCGAGTTTTTTACGCGCCAGTTCAATCGCACGCAATTCATGCATGTCGCGACCTACTGCAGCATTACCGATGTCGATCGACAAATTGGCGAACGATAAATCACCGGGATCAGGGACTTCGCTGGCCAGCTGCACATAGTCATCCTGCAGACTGACCTCGCGCTTGATGTCATCACGCAGATCTTGCTCGCGATCGTTGAGCAATTGATACAAATACTTTTTTTGTTCCTGATTGAGGTACTCCATGAGGCTTCCTTGGTCTCGGGTGAATTGATGAGCAGTGAGGTATTCGCATGAATTGCAAGCCCACTGCCATGGACCATTTTGTTGTCAGAGAAGCCAAAGGAATTTGATATAAAACAACGACGCCAACGGTGTCGCACACTTGATGAATATGGGATTTGTTATGCGAAAAATCGATTTGAATCGCGTATTTATCGAAAATTCAACCGAATAAAATTGCAACTTTAAAAACAAAAACTTGTGTCATCGCAGAGTGTCACCTGCGATTGATTTGTCTCAAGCCCGCACTGCTAGACATCAAAAAAATAATCGCTAGACTGCCGTTTCTAGTCATTAACTTGCAGACTGACACAAAGAGCGATCCCATGAGTGCTTATCTTGACGACAGTAACTACATCACAGAAATCCTGCCTCGCAGCGACGATCTGATCAATGAATTTCTCGACGCCTCGGTGAAAACCCAAGGCAGCGCACGAGAAATTTATCTTTTCCGCGAAACCATGCTCAGCCTGACGAGGCTATTGAAATCGGAGCAGCTGGTGGATATGCGGCAAAGCGTGAATAAACTGGTTCCCTCATCACTGCGCCCCAGACCCATTCGGCGCGGCAGAGGACGTCGCCAGCCATTCATTCACTCTGGTCAGTGGGATTTGTTGCTGGGTCGGCCTGACTAAGGAACAGTTCCCATTCTGCGTTCACGACGCATGCGCGTCCATGATGTGCATCATGGGCGCCCGCAGTGGATGTTGGGAACACTGGATCCCGGCCTGCGCCGGGAACTTCAGTTTTGAAGGGCCTGCCGAATTTGCTCCAGCGACGCCGGATCTTCGATCGTCGTCAAATCGCCGGGATCCCGACCTTCACAAAGGGCTTGTATCGAACGCCGCAGTAATTTTCCCGAGCGTGTCTTCGGCAACAGATTCACGCAATGCACACGTGAAGGTCGAGCGACGGCACCGAGTTGCTTGTCTACCACCGCCCAGACTTCTTTCTCCAATTGGGCGCGCGCCTCGGGGGTGGCGGTGCTGGACGCGACCTTGGGTATCACAAAGGCGACAGCGACCTGACCTTTCAGTTTGTCCTCGACGCCGACAACCGCGACCTCGGACACATTCGGGTGACTGGAGATGCTCTCTTCGATTTCTCGCGTACCCAGGCGATGCCCAGCCACGTTGATCACATCATCCGTGCGCCCAAGAATGAAGTAATAGCCATCCGAGTCCCGAATGCCCCAATCAAACGTGGAATACACCTGCTCGGTCGCAAAATTATTCCAGTAGGTATTGATGAAGCGCTGATCATCGCGGTAGACCGTTTGCATGCAACCCGGCGGCAGCGGCCCCTCAATCACCAGCACGCCTTTTTCATTGTCACCACAGAGAGCACCCGTGGCTTCGTTGAGCAGTTTGAGTTTGTAACCGGGCATGGGTACGCCGGGACTGCCAAGGCGCGTCGGTTTGTTTTCAACACCTCGAGCGACCGACAATACCGGCCAACCGGTCTCCGTCTGCCAGTAGTTGTCGATGATGCTGACACCCAGTTCATCGGCAATCCAGGCAGAGGTCGATTCATCCAGCGGCTCTCCCGCAAGATAGAGTGCCTTGAGCGATGACACATCGTATTTCTTCATCAACTCGGGCGGCTGCTTTTTCAATACACGCACCGCAGTCGGTGCAGAGAACATGCGCGTTATTTTGTGTTTTTCGACGATCTGCCACCAGATACTGGCATCAGGCCTCAGCGGTGTGCCCTCGTACAGCACGGTCGCCATGCCCGCAATTAATGGTCCATACACAATGTAGGAATGACCAACGACCCAGCCGATGTCCGAGGTAGAGAAATACGTTTCACCCGGCTTGCCTTCAAAAATGTAGTCCATCGAGGCAGCCAGCGCGACGGCGTAGCCACCGACATCGCGCTGAACGCCTTTGGGACGACCGGTGGTACCGGAGGTGTACAAAATATAGGAAATATCCTCCGAAGCCAGCCAGGTAACTGGAACACGCGCGTGCAGATATTGTTCGCGCAGCGCGGTGTAATCAACATCGCGCCCCGTCACCATCTCCATCGCAACGCGTTTGCGATCCACCATCAGCACGTGTGCAGGCTTGTGCGAGGACAAGGCAATCGCCTGATCCAGCAGAGGCTTGTAGGGTACGGGTTTGCCCCCACGCGAGCCAGCATCTGCAGAGACGATCAGTTTCGGTTGCGCGTCTTCAATGCGTGTTGCCAGACTGTTGGAAGCAAAACCGCCAAAGACTACCGAGTGAATCGCTCCGATACGCGCGCAGGCCAGCATCGCAAACACTGCCTCGGCGATCATGGGCATGTAGATCAGTACCGTGTCACCCTTGACCACACCCAGTGATTGCATGATCGCTGCCATGCGCTCAACCTCGGACTGCAGTTCACTGAAGCTCCAGATTTTTTCGGCGGGCGTGCCATCCGGTGTTTCGGTGGTGATCGCGATCAATGCTGTCTGCTCACCCTGACGTGAGGCCCAGCGATCCACGGCGTTATGACAGAGATTGGTCTGACCGCCGACAAACCAGTGCGCAAAAGGTGGACGGGAATAATCCAGCACCTGATTGAACGGCACATGCCAGTCGATGCGCTCTGCTTCTTTGCGCCAGAAGTTCTCGGGATCTTCAATCGACGTCCGATGGAATTCTGCGTAATTCATCGCGCTCTCCTCACGTATTTTTTTATCTTCGGATGATGCTCGTCACCAGCGACTGTTTATTTTTCAATGTCAGAATGTATCACCAGGTATGCGGACCCAGCCTTCCATCAGCACGCGCGCACTGCGACTCATGATGGCTTTGGTAACCCGCCACTCGCCATCCACTTCGGTAGCTTGCGCACCCACGCGCAATGTGCCGGAAGGATGACCAAAACGCACTGCCTCGCGCGCACCACCACCGGCAGCTGCATTGACCAGCGTACCGGGAATGGCGGCGGCAGTGCCTATGGCCACGGCCGCCGTACCCATCATCGCATGATGCAGTTTACCCATGGACAGCGCACGCACCAGCAGATCAATACTGCCGGCCTCGACCTGTCTGCCGCTCGAGGCCTGATAACTCGCCGGCTTGGCAACAAACGCAACCTTGGGTGTGTGCTGACGGCTGGCGGCTTCATCCAGCGATTTGATCAATCCCATGCGCATCGCCCCGTGGGCGCGTATGGTTTCAAACATCGCAAGCGCTTTGGGGTCACTGTTGATGGCATCCTGCAATTCAGTACCCGTGTACCCAATCGCATCAGCATTCACAAACACCGTCGGTATGCCAGCGTTGATCATGGTGACCTTGAGTACACCCACACCCGGCACATCAAGATCATCGACCAGCTGCCCGGTTGGGAACATGGCACCCCCTGCGCCCTCTTCGTCTGCGGCAGGATCCATGAATTCCAGCTGCACCTCGGCCGCCGGAAAAGTCACGCCATCCAATTCAAAATCGCCGGTTTCCTGCACGGCACCGTTCGTCATCGGTACATGGGCGATGATGGTCTTGCCGATGTTAGCCTGCCAGATGCGCACGACAGCAATGCCATCACGCGGCACGCGCGATGCGTCAACCAGTCCATGGCTGATTGCAAAGGGACCAACAGCTGCTGAAAGATTGCCGCAATTGCCGCTCCAGTCAACAAAGGCCTGATCGATCGAAACCTGGCCAAACAGATAGTCGACATCATGATCCGCCTTGCTGCTTTTCGACAGAATGACGGTCTTGCTGGTGCTGGAAGTGGCGCCGCCCATGCCGTCGATCTGCTTGCCGTAGGGGTCAGGACTGCCAATAACACGCAATAGCAGCTTGTCACGCGCGGGGCCTGGCTTCTGAGCTGACTCGGGCAGGTCTTGCAAATGGAAGAAAACACCTTTGCTGGTGCCGCCACGCATGTAGGTAGCGGGGATTTTGATTTGGGGTACGTGAGGCATGGTTTACCTTTGCGTCAGGTTTTGTGATTCACAACGAACGCAACTGGATCCTGGCCTGCGCCCGGATCCAGTGTCTTTCATTCAGCTTTCAGACGCCTTACGCAGCCTTCGCCGATGCAAGAAAATCCTGCGCAAAGCGCTGCAGCACGCCGCCGGCGTCGTAGATCGACACTTCTTCATCGCTGTCAAGTCGGCAAGTCACCGGCACTTCAAGCTTCTCGCCGTTCTTGCGATGAATGACCAGCGTCAGATCGGCACGCGGTTTGCGCTCGCCGATCACGTCGAAGGTTTCGGTGCCGTCAATGCCGAGCGTCTTGCGATTTGTGCCGGGTTTGAATTCCAGCGGCATGACGCCCATACCGATCAGATTGGTACGATGAATGCGCTCGAAACCTTCGGCAACAATCGCTTCCACACCTGCGAGCCGCACGCCTTTCGCGGCCCAATCACGCGATGAGCCCTGACCATAGTCTGCACCTGCAATGATGATCAGCGGCTGCTTGCGCTCCATGTAGGTTTCAATCGCTTCCCACATGCGCGTGACCTTGCCTTCGGGCTCGATGCGCGCGAGTGATCCTTTTTTGACCTTGCCATCGACCACACACATTTCGTTGAGGAGTGTCGGGTTTGCAAAGGTCGCGCGCTGCGCCGTCAGGTGATCGCCGCGATGCGTTGCATAGGAATTGAAATCTTCTTCAGGCAGGCCCATCTTCGCCAGGTACTCGCCCGCCGCGCTGTCGAGCAGAATCGCATTCGATGGGGACAAGTGGTCGGTGGTGATGTTGTCACCCAAGACAGCAAGTGGCCGCATGCCTTTGAGGGTGCGCTCGCCTGCCAGCGCGCCTTCCCAGTAAGGTGGCCGACGAATATACGTCGATTGCGCACGCCAGTCATACAAGGAACTGACTTCGGTACCGCTGTCAGCCTGAATCGCAAACATGGGCTCATACACTTGTCGGAAGTGCTGAGGCTTGACGCTGGATTTGACGATAGCGTCAATTTCTTCATCGGTAGGCCAAATATCCTTGAGACGAATCTCTTTGCCGTTCACGACGGTCAGCACATCTCTTTCAATATCAAACCGAATCGTGCCTGCGATCGCATACGCAACCACCAGCGGTGGCGATGCAAGGAAGGCTTGCTTTGCATAGGGATGAATACGACCGTCAAAATTGCGATTGCCGGAGAGGACCGCAGTGGCATACAAATCGCGATCAATGATCTCCTGCTGTATCTTGGGATCGAGCGCACCGGACATGCCATTGCAGGACGTGCAGGCATAGGC
>JACCDP011021210.1_pt1 | contig 11328 bp, 8 predicted proteins | sample 7445841 | NCBI WGS metagenome assembly JACCDP01 (sample SAMN15323441, study PRJNA562643) | freshwater metagenome | isolation source: river surface water | place: USA:Blue River Watershed | collected 2017-08-17
CTCACGGCAGCAAAGAATTTTTCTAATTTGAGCGATGGATCGGTCAGGTTTTTGCCGTTGACGTGTGTATTGATCTCAATACCTTTCAAACCTAAGTTTTTGACTGCGTGCTTGAGTTCTTTGACAGCTAAACCAGCGTCCTGCAAAGGAACGGTGCCTAAGCCAATCAAACGATCGGGGTGCTGGGCCACCAGTTTGGCCATGCCCTCATTCACATCACGCGCTAACTCGGCGCCAAAAGCAGGCTCAGCGAAGTAGTAATACTGGAATGGTGCGGGTGACACAGCTTGTATGTCCACGCCCATACGGTCCATATCTTTCAGGCGAACAGCAACGTCTGACAACATGGGTGCTCTGTCACGCATTTGTTTGGCATTGGTGTCGCGCGTTAACTGGTTGGCAAAAATATGACCAACCTCTTGCTCAATAGGTTTGAGAACTGATGCTTTTTGCCCAACAGCCGGATTGAAGTAATGGCAATGGACATCGATATTCAAATGGCCGTCTTTACGCTTGGCTAATTTTTTAGTGGCTAGCGACGTGAACATACCAGCGGCACCCTTGGCCGTTTTTCCGTGCTGGTGGTAGGGATGCTTGCAGGTAGGGGCGCAGGTAAAAATCATATTCAGTCCTTAAGAAAATATGTTATTGATGGGGAATGATGGGCAGCAACAAAGATGGAGAAAATCCTTGATCCCAGTGAAGTGTGTTGTTTGTGTGGAAAATTTCTGCGGGACGATCGATAGGATTTTCATGGGTAAAAGGCCCTACCCCATACATAACTTGGTTGTCAAAAGGTAGCGTGACTCCTTTGTCGTCATATCGGTAGTCTTTGCCTCTGACATTCAAAACAAAAGAGTAGCCAACGGGTATCACTATGCTGGTCGGCCAAATTTCAATATCAAGATCGACGGGTTGCAAAGGGGTCAAAAGTTGTTTTTCATCGTGGGTATGCCAAGGGCGGTAAGGCAATGACTTTGCAGGATCAGTTTTACGGTGAGACGCCCTCAGCCATCCAAGCGCAACTGGGGTTCGAGGATCGTTTGATCCTATGAAAGACACCTCAACACCCTTGTCATCAAAAACTCTCAGGGCCAGAAAAATATCAGCATCGGATGTTTCAGACGAAATTCGAAGCTGTGCAGCAATAGGCCCAGTTATCTCCAAAGCTTGCTTAAGAGGACCCGATGAAAAACTCAAACCATCAGATCGGGTGTGGTAGGAAGTAGTGTGGGTTACCTTTGGTTTATCGGTAGAAAGCGTCTTGCCATCAGGCTGCAAATAGTATTGTGTCCATTGTGTTCGGGCTAAGGGCCAGTCATTCTCACCTCGTAATACAAATTTCTCACCGGGGTGACGAATGTTGAGCTGTATCTTGGGCATATTTGCCCATCCGGTGTCTTCGCCTTTAAGAAAATAACCGAAAAACTTTTTTTGTAGAGCCAATCCATAGTTGGAATAAAAGTGAGAGAAATGGGTGTCTCCATGAACCTCTAACCATTTTTGTTCGGAGGCGGATTGCAAAAAGCCTTCGAAATTTCCTCTAGGGTGTAATCCGATTCCACCCCAATTCGCGGCAGAGAGCAAAGGCGTTTTGATCTTGCTGTAATCAGGAATACGCTGCTTATAAAAGTCGTCAAGTAGCTCGTGGTTTTGAGCATCTAAATGTGTTTCTGCCCTATTGGCTGAGAGTTCGGCATCGGACAAAGTAATGTCACCGCCCACAGAACGCCCATTATTGGGATTTATCTCGGCACGAGACCCAACTCCATATTGAACTGATTTAACCTGTCTTAGATACCAACCATCTAAAAAATCGCTGAGGATACCGCCATGGCGACAGAGTTCTCGGTAGTAATCTGAAGCGCCCTCCCAAGCACACATAGCGGTTAAATGAGGAGGCTGAAGAGCGGCAGTTTGCCACTGGTTCATCGCGTAATAAGAAATTCCATTCAGCCCGACTTTGCCATTGCACCAAGATTGTGCAGCTGTCCATTCAATACATTCATACTGATCTTGAGCTTCAAGGGCAGACCATACATCTAAAAAACCTTCGGAGCAGCCCGCCCCCCTTGAGTCAATTCGCACACATGCGTATCCATCAGGCACCCATTTTTCCGGATCGACTAGCTCCCAACTTTGGTATTTGTTTGAGGTTCCTTCAGCCACCTCAGGGTAGGCAGTAATCATTCGCGTCCATGCCGTTTTGTAGCCGACTTGGAAAGGCAGCCCTTTCGCATAGGGGCCATAGGTCAGGATAGCTGGATACTGACCTTGCGCTATGGGGCGAAAAATATCTGCTCGAATGATGATGCCATCGGCAAGGCGAATTGGCACATCCCACTCAATATGCATACCGTCTTTTTGTTCAATCAAAGTATCCATAAGGGCACCATAAGTAAAAGAAGCAAAGGGTTAATCTCGCAAAGATTATCACGGTATCCGGATAAAGGCTATTCACACAAGTGACACTGATTTCTTTCATCATTTATATAGTCAGTTCCGCTTAAAAGTAGGGTTTTCCTCGTTAGAAATTTGTCGCGCAAACTTTAGGATGCCAACTGCTTATTGTTTTTTGGGATGGGGACATTGGAAATAAAAAACGCTACCGAAGTATCCGATGGGATGCTTATTGAATGGGATGTATCCATTCCAACGCGCGATGGACTGGCGTTGAAGGCAGATATTTTTCGTCCTACTACTCCTGGACGCTACCCAGTCTTGATGACCTATGGACCTTACGGAAAAGGCCTTGCATTCCAAGATGGTTATAAAACTTGCTGGGATCGCATGGCAGAAGATCACCCCGATGTAGTAGAGGGGTCATCGAATAAATTCCAAAACTGGGAAGTAGTTGACCCAGAAAAATGGGTTCCTCACGACTACGTTTGTATCCGAGTTGATTCACGCGGTGCGGGCATGTCTCCTGGTTACATGCAGTTGTGGAGCCCCCAAGAGGCTATCGATTTTTATGACTGCATCGAGTGGGCAGGCGTACAGGATTGGAGTAATGGCAAGGTGGGATTGAATGGTATTTCCTATTACGCAATGAACCAATGGCAAGTTGCATCTCTTCAGCCACCACATCTAGCCGCCATTTGCCCTTGGGAAGGCGCGGCCGATATGTACCGTGACCTCAGTCATCACGGGGGTATTCTGTGTGACTTCATCAAGAACTGGTACGACATGCAAGTTCGGACTGTTCAACATGGCCTGGGTCAGCGTGGACCGAAAAGCCGTGTCACCGGCAAGCCCGTTTGCGGTGACATTGAGTTAAGCGACGCCGAACTTCTTAAAAACCGCGAAAACTTTGCCGATGCCGCACTCAAACACACCATGGATGACTCCTATTGGCGTGCCCGAATGCCTGACTGGTCCAAAGTTACCGTACCCATCCTCTCTGCCGCCAATTGGGGCGGCCAAGGTCTCCATCCGAGAGGTAATTTCGAAGGTTTTTCCAGAGCAGCTTCGAACCAAAAATGGCTCGAAGTTCATGGAATTGAACACTGGACCCATTTCTATACGGACTACGGACGGGAACTTCAACTTAAGTTTTTCGACTATTTTCTGCATGGCAAAAAAAATGGCTGGAACCGCCAGCCCAAGGTGTTACTCAATATTCGCCACCCTGGTGAAAAATTTGTCAAGCGCTCAGAGGACCAGTGGCCTCTGAAAAAAACCCGCTGGACACGCTTTTATTTGCAAACAGATGCGGCAACTTTGTCTACCAAACCGCCCTTGCAGTCAGCAAAAATAAGTTACAAAGGGTTTTCGGAAGGGGCAACTTTCATGCTTCCTCCTCAAACCAAGGACTTAGAAATTACTGGCCCCATCGCAGTCAAGTTATTTCTCTCTTCCAGCACAACAGATGCCGATGTTTTTGCGGTCTTGCGCGTGTTTACGCCTGACTTGCAAGAGGTAGTTTTTCAGGGAGCGCTTGATCCACACACGCCCATTGGTCAAGGCTGGCTGCGAGCCTCACACCGTAAGCTTGATTCAAAATTATCAAAGCCTTACCGCCCCTACCATACCCATGACGAGAAACAGCCACTAAAACCCAATCAGCAAGTAGAGTTAGATATAGAAATTATTCCAACTAGCATCTTGGTACCTGCTGGCTATCGTCTCGCACTGTCTTTGCGGGGTAAAGATTATGTTTACCCAGGTCCAGCGGGAGTTCTCTCCAATATGAAGTACCCCATGACTGGCTGTGGCCCGTTCACACATACAGACACTAAAGATCGTCCCGCACGAATTTTTGATGGTGTCAATACCATTCATATCAGCCCTAAAAAGGCCCCGTACATCCTTCTACCGGTAATACCTAAATCCTAAGGTTTCTCATGTCTTTAAAGTTTTATGGTTTTTGGCGATCGCTTGCAGCGTACCGAGTTCGAGTAGCGCTCAAACTTAAAGAAATTGACTATCAGGAAATCCCTGTCAATTTGCTTGCTGGGGATCAACACGACCCTGCTTACTTAGCGATTAATCCTCAAGGCGCTGTTCCAGCTTTAGTGTTTCCAGGAATAGCTCAGCCCCTCTTCCAATCTATGGCAATTCTTGATTACCTTGATCAGGTCTATCCTGAACCTGCGCTTTTGCCAAGCAATCCAGTTGAAAGAGCCAACGTGTTAGCACTTTGCCACGTATGTGCAAGTGATGGGCACCCGCTGGTGGTGCCGAGAGTTAGGAACTACCTTCAAAATACTTTGAAGTTAGATGAAGCCTCACGAAATACTTGGCTTCAGCATTGGACTCTTCAATCTCTCATGACGTATGAGCGAGTTCTAACTAGAAACTCAGATTCAGGACGCTACAGCCACGGTGACCATGTAACTATGGCGGACATCTGCCTTGCTTCACAAATCGTGGGGGCAGGTTTATTTGGTTGTGAACTCAGTAATTTACCTAGAGTGATGACTATTTATTCAGAACTATTAAAAATCAAAGCATTTTCAGACTCAATGCCTATGCTCCAAGCTGACGCACCAAAACCAAAATAAAAAGAATTGAAAAAAAATGGATCAACTAACAATAGGCTTATTGGGTTTTCTAGTCTTTCTGGCGCTTGCGTTACTCAGCGTTCCGATTGCCTACGCAATGACTATTGTTGGCTTGGGCGGAATGCTTATCGTTTATCCCATTGATGCTGCTTTTAAGTTCATTCCAACAGGCTTATTTAGCTATACATCTAACTTTACGCTTTCGGCTTTGCCACTTTTCATTCTCATGGGCACCCTAGCCTTTTATGCTGATTTAGGTAAAGATGCCTACGATGCAGCGAAAGCATGGTTTGGACGGGTTCCTGGTGGACTAGGCGTGGCTACTGTTTATTCCTCTGCAATTTTCGGTGCCTGCTCCGGTTCCAGTCTTTCTGCTGTTGCCGTCTTTTCCAAAATTGCTGTTCCCGAAATGGTCCGTGCCGGATACAACAAAAAAATGGCACTTGGGGTTGTCGCCTCGGCTGGATGCTTAGATGTTCTGATACCGCCTAGTATTTTGATGGTTTTTTACGGAATCATCACGGAAACATCCGTTGGACAGTTACTCATCGCTGGCATCATGCCAGGAATTCTGACTGCTGTTTTAATGGCAACGGGTGTGATGATCTTTTGCAAAATTTATCCACACACAGCGCCTATCTCTTTGGATTTAGATACCTCTTGGCAGGCGAAGTGGCAAACCTTAAAGAGACTTTGGGCCGCAGCCGCATTGTTTATTTCCGTCTTAGGTGCTATTTACACTGGCTTTGCCACTCCCGATGAAGCTGCTGCTGTAGGCGTGGTGGGCTCTCTTTTATTGGTATACGTACGTGGCAATCTAACTTGGGAACGTATAAAGTTTTCATTTATCGATAGCGCCAAGGTAACTGCCATGATTTTTCTGCTGCTGGGCGCTGGATATATTTTTTCAACATTCCTATCAACCACAGGGGTCGTCTCAACCATGACCGAATGGATCAAAAGCATGAATTTAAGTTTCTTCATGCTGATGGCAGGTATCGTTGTGCTGTATCTCGTTCTGGGCTGCTTCTTGGATGCCATTTCTATGATGGTTCTAACCATGCCTGTGCTAGCTCCTTTAGTTACAGCCTTTGATATGAGCTTGGTCTGGTTTGGGGTTGTTGTAGTGGTCATGATGTCTATCGGAACTATTACGCCTCCGCTTGGACTTAATTGTTTTGTTATGAAGGGCGCCCTAGGTGATGAATATGAGCTCAAGGACATTTTTGCTGGCTCACTTCCGTTCGTCATCTTGATGCTCTTCACAGTAGCGTTGTTAATTGTTTATCCTGAGATTAGTCTTTGGCTACCAGAACTCATGAAATCTATGCGATGAACCGCACTACTAAACGCAATAGAGTACACAAATGGAAAAATTAATCCTGGGTTACGAAGGCTTTTACAGACGGTTCATTCCATTCTTAATCGCTATGCCACTAGTCATAATGACTATTGTTATTTCTATAAATGTGATTGGCAGAAAAATATCAATGCCTTTCCCCGTCACTGTTGAACTGGTTGAGGCCCTTTTAGTTGTGTCTGTTTATTTTGGAGTCGCATTGGTTGCATTGGAAGGTGGCCATGTCAACGTAACCTTTGTAACGGATAAGCTAAATCCTAAAACTCGTTTCTTTATTGAAGGGATGGGGCATCTGTTAGCCGCATTTGCCTTTGTATATCTCTCATTGTCTGCATGGTCTATAGCGCAAGCTTCCATCAAAGTTTTTGAATACAGAATGGCGGTTCTTCGGTTTCCTTTATGGCCTTTCAAGGTTCTTTTCGCTTTTGGCTTAAGTTTGATGGCTGTGCAATTGATTTTTAACGCTATCAAAGCTTTTTTCCTGGCTTCGGGTCGTGAAAGTTACGCTGGCATCAGTTCTATGCCTAAGGCCCAAGACCCAGGTATTGGTTAAATTTCCCCTTGTTCTAACTACTTCTAGGAGTGCACTCATGAGACGATTGTTTATAAAACTTGCTACTGCCACGCTTATAGCAAGCTCTTTCTCCAATTCAGCTACAGCACAGGAATTACAACCTCAGACTTGGAAAATGGCTGTTCCAACTGGTGAGAAATCTTGGTTTGGCGATTTACATAAATGGTGGGGAAGCGAGATCGAAAAACGCTCTGGTGGAAAAATAAAAATTCAATACTTTTGGTCTGATTCACTTGTGAAATGGGCTGATGCATTACCCGGCATTCAGTCTGGAGTTGCTGACTTGGCTTGGATAAGTAGTTCGTATCACCCAGCTCAACTACCTAACTACATGTCCCTAGACCATATGTTTAACTATGGTGATGACTATGTTGCTGCTGTCAAAGCAGCACTCGATACTATGGATAACCAACCTGATCTCAAGGCAGAGTTAGCGAAGAACGACATCGTTCCGCTGATGTCTCACATCAGCGGTTTAGCACCTGTTGGTACTAAAACAGCGCTTACCAATATGGATGTACTCAAAGGCAAAACATTGAGAACGTATGGAGGCGCTCGCACAGATTTTTATAAAAATCTAGGTTGGAATCCAGTGTTTATGGTCTTCCCTGATATGTATCCTGCGATCGATCGTGGAACCATTGATGCACTTGGCGAGTTGGTGATTCTTCTCTCCAATGTTTTCAAACTTAATGAAGTTGTGAACCATGTTCATATGATGAACCCTCCAGGTCTTAAAGGTAATGGTGGAGTAGTTGGATCAGCCTTCTTTATGTCTGGCAAGAAATTCCGCTCGCTGCCACCTGCAACACAAAAAATGTTGGTGGACTTACGCAATGAGTATGGCGTTCGGTACGCTAGCGAACTCATGAAAGCTGAGGATCAAATCAAAAAGAACTGGGCTGAAAAAAACAAGATTACCTTCGCTTATTCAACGCCTGCTGATGAGCAGAGAATTTTGCAAGCAGGAACTGCGGCTAACGACAGCTATCTCAAAAAGCTAGAGGGCGAAGGCGCTACCAATGTTCGTAAAGTCGTAGCTTATTACGCTGACTCACGTAAAAAATTAGAAGCCCAAAACGCTAAAAAATAATCTTTCTCGGCGGCCCTAAACCAATCGGTTTAGGGCCTTTTTCACATCCCACTTCAAATATTTACTGCCTATCCGCGTTATGGAAAACATTCATTTAGATAGCCAACCCAAAGTAGTCACCTTGACGATAACGCGCGAGCATGCGGGAAATATGTTTGACTTATCCATGATCCATGCGATGACGCAACACATCCATACTGTTTCAACGGATGCCTATTGCATTGTGATTCGCGGCGCTGGGGCTGATTTTTGCCGCGGTAGAGACCCCTCCACCGCTGGCGCGCATCCCACGCCAATGGCTTTGCGTGACAACCTTTTGCTGCCCATCATGGATTTGTATGACGCTATTAAATCTTCCAAAATACCTGTCATTGCTGTCGTTCAAGGTCAAGCATTAGGCTTGGGCTGCGCGATAGCAGGTGTTTGCGACTTAACGATAGCTGATGAAAGCGCCTTATTTCAGTTGCCAGAGATGCAATACCACCTCCCTCCAACATTAGCCATCTCTGCCATTGTTGACAAAGTCGGGAAAAAATCTACCGCTTGGATGGCCTACTCTCTTGACAAGATGGACGCCTATCGTGCGCGCGAGATGGGATTAATCAATTCTGTAGTGCCTGTTGGCAAATTAGATGCCGAATTGGAAAGACTTCTCGACACATTGACACAACGTGACCTCATGGCAGTCAAGGCGGTCAAGGAATATCTTCACGTAGCCCCTGAATCCGGACCTGCGGTTAGGTCTATGGCCAGCAACTTACTGGCATTGGCTTTATCCACACAAGCCGCACAAAAATCTTGAATTGATTCGCTATGCCTCCCATGGATTTTGTTGTTGAAGAAGCGACTATCGAACAACTCCACGAGGCCATTGTTCAAAATCGCGCTTCTTGCGTAGAGGTGGTCAAGCACTACATAGAAAGATGCGAACGCTACAACGGCGTTGCGACCATGCTGGTGACCTCTGACGGTAAACCTCTAGATAAGCCTCCCAATGGTGTGGTGCGCGCAGGTAAACCCCTGCGCTTTCCAACATCAACTGTTCCAGTCAATACAGTTTTGCCTGACTTAGAAAAATATGCAGGACCTCCGCTTGATCTAGGTCACATGGAAGCCACCGCGTCGGATCCAACGGTTGTGCAACAAATGGGGATGGTTCAAGGACTTGCTAATGCTGGTCAATTGAATGCACTGTCGACTTTAAATATACGTGGCGAGCGGTCAGTCACTTGTCGTGGTGATTTTGATCTACACCCTAGTCTTGGCCCCTTACCACCGGGTGCACCCCCCGCTTGCGAAATTTTTCGACACTATCCTGACGCACTCGAACAAGCAGCGGCCTTAGATGAAAAATGGGGATCTAACCCAGATTTAAAAGCAATGCCTCTGTATGGCGTCGTTTTTTCTTTCAAAGATGCTTTTGATACCAAGGATATGCGCTCAACTGGTGGCGGTGATGCAAACTACGATATTGACTTTCCTGCCAGAGACCATCTTTTAGTGGACCAATTACGCAAAAAAGGCGCCATCATTTTTGCGAAGGCTGTCATGACTGAATATAACGGTCGGGCTGGCGATCCTGGCGGTGTGAACCATCCCAAAAAAATCTTTCCTTCCCTACTGGGATACCAAAGAAGCACTTGGGGTGGCACACCAGTCAATCCCTATGACACGACCCGATCTGCCTCTTTAGGATCGAGTTCTGGCTCGGGGGTATCTGTGAGCGCCAACCTTGTGATGGCCAGCTTGGGTGAAGAGACAAGGATGTCAACGCGTGGCCCAGCCAACCACAATGCGGTGGCCTTGATACTTCCTCACAAAGCATTGCTTGGATTTGACGGCGGGGCTATAGGTGCAGATATCTACTGCGACAGGACTGGCATTTTGTGTCGCACCTTAGACGACTGCTCTAAAGTGTTAGATGCATTGAAAGATCCTGACCAAGGATATTACGACCCGCGAGATCCCTACACCACAGTTCCACGATCAAGCGTTTTAGCTAGTTATCACCAGCACATCGCGCAACATGTTGGAACAGGATTTTTGAAAGGTGTGCGATTAGGTGTTATCAGAGAGTCGATGATCACTGCAGGTAGCAAAGCTGCTGAGCCTATAACCAAAGCCGCTGCGCAAGAAATTGACAATGTCTTGGGTGAATACTTACAAGCCACATTGGTTGAATCCTCCGACCCCCTTTGGCAAGCGGATACAAAGCACGAAAAAATGCAAGTCGATTTTCGAATCGCCTTAGCCAGGCTGGTACCCATCTTCATGCCAGATATTCTTTTTCGACTGCACCCTGATGGTCAACCCGTATTTCCTGAATTTGCCCAGCATATTCAAAATACTGAATTTGCACCTGGTATCTTCCACGGCGGTGGAACGATGAAGCCGATGGACTACATGGTGGCACTGTCAGACTTGAAAATCACACCGCCGTCCAATCTTGATATCTCCACCATCCAGCAACAAATACTGGCCAATGGATTTAGATTTCACATCAGCCAATATCTGTCACGCAGGGCAGATGATTGGCAAAAAATAGGCCTCCAAGAAACGCTTAGCGACTGGGCTTCGCTTAACCAACGATCTAAATTTTGGGGCCAAGATCAATACGCTTCTTTCAAAAACTGGGAAGAAACAGACGATCCACGCAACCCATTGGGTGGAAGGCAAGGCATCAACGAGCGCATCATGTTGCGTGAACTTCTACGCCGAGTAGACATGATGGTAATTTATGAAAATAAATTAGATGCTTTAGTCAGACTCCACACACCTCTTCCTCCAGGTTTGATAGGCGGTGCAGATGAACCAGGTTTAATTGACCGCTTACGTTATGAGCATTTTTTTGGACCTAACGCTGGTTTGACTGAAATTTTGGTTCCAGCAGGTTATGTGCAGGTGGCCTACGATGCCCGTTTCCATCTGGAAGATAACTGTAAAAGTTATGCATTCACAGCAAGTCAAGAGCCCACCTTATTACCTCAGCCTGGTTTACCGTTTTCTTTGGTATTTAGAACTGAACCAGGCAAAGAAGATGTGGCTTTACGCATTGCATCGAGTTATGAGAAAGCATCCAGGAGAAGGGTTCCCCCTCCTTCTTTCTCATAAAAATACCCAACTAGGCGCTTTTAATTTTTAATGGCTGCGTTAACGCGCGGCATCACTTCAGTGGCAAATAGCTCCATAGAACGCTTTGCAAGTTTGGGATCCATCCAATCATGACCTGCATACAAAAGATTACCAAAGTCGCCCACATATTCACGGAAAGCCAGGATTTGATCTACCACTGAATTGA
>JACCDP011505758.1_pt1 | contig 11328 bp, 9 predicted proteins | sample 7445841 | NCBI WGS metagenome assembly JACCDP01 (sample SAMN15323441, study PRJNA562643) | freshwater metagenome | isolation source: river surface water | place: USA:Blue River Watershed | collected 2017-08-17
CACACCCATATTGACTACTTCAAAGTTATTGCATTGCAAGACGACAGTCACAATATTTTTACCGATATCGTGCACGTCACCTTTCACAGTGGCAATCACAATCTTACCCTTTGCCTTACTCTCCCCACCAGCAGCCACCAACTGCCTCTTCTCTTCCTCAATATAAGGAATTAAATGCGCAACAGCCTGCTTCATCACCCGCGCACTCTTTACCACCTGAGGCAAGAACATTTTTCCTGCGCCAAAGAGATCACCAACCACATTCATACCATCCATCAGCGGTCCTTCGATGACCTCAATCGGTCTGCCGCCTGCACCCATAATTTCTGCTCGCAGCTCTTCTGTATCGTCCACAATAAAATTGGTTAGGCCGTGCACTAAAGCGTGGGTCAAGCGCTCTCGTACAGGCGCCTCTCGCCAGGCTAAATTCTCTTCTTGTTTAATGCCGCCGCCTTTGTATTGGTCGGCAATCGCTAACAAGCGCTCGGTTGGCGTTTGACTCTCTTTTTCTTTGAAGCGATTCAGCACAACATCTTCCACGCGCTCGCGTAGCTCTGGGTCGAGATCAGCATAAACACCTAATTGCCCAGCATTCACAATACCCATATCCATTCCCGCCGCAATAGCGTGATATAGAAATACTGTATGGATCGCTTCACGAACCCGATCATTTCCTCGAAAGGAAAAGCTCACATTAGAAACACCACCACTAATCTTTGCTCCAGGGAGATTCTCTTTAATCCAACGGGTTGCATCAATAAAGTCAACCGCATAGTTATCGTGCTCTTCAATACCAGTAGCAATCGCAAAAATATTAGGATCAAAAATAATATCTTCGGGAGGAAAATCTAACTCTTCAACTAAGATTTTGTAAGAACGTTGGCAGATCTCAATCTTGCGCTGATACGTGTCTGCCTGACCTTTTTCATCAAAAGCCATCACTACCGTGGCAGCACCGTAACGTTTAATGAGTTTTGCCTGATGCTTAAATTGCTCCTCGCCCTCCTTTAATGAGATCGAGTTAACAATGGGTTTGCCTTGAATGCACTTCAGTCCGGCTTCGATGACTGTCCATTTAGATGAATCAATCATGATGGGTACTCGGGCAATATCTGGTTCAGATGCTATCAAATTCAGGAAGCGAACCATCGCTGCCTCTGAATCTAACATTGCTTCATCCATATTGATGTCAATCATCTGGGCGCCATTTTCAACCTGCTGCCTAGCGACTGCCAAAGCCTCATCAAATTGATTGTTCAAAATCATTCGCGAGAAGGCTTTTGAACCAGTCACATTCGTCCGCTCACCAATATTGACAAAGCCAATTTGGGGCGAAATATTGCAGGGCTCAAGGCCTGATAGACGCATTGGGTTGATCAATGATTGACTCATGCGAACTCTTTCACACGATCACTGTGAAAAGGCCTGGGATTGCGCTTTGTCATTGCATTGGCAATTGCACGAATATGCTCTGGCGTCGTGCCACAACATCCCCCAACAATATTAACCAAGCCATCACGAGCAAATTCATCGACTAAACTTGAAGTTACCTCAGGGGTTTCGTCGAAACCGGTATCACTCATCGGATTAGGCAGTCCTGCGTTTGGATAGCATGAAATAGCGGTATCGCAAACTCGCGCTAACTCGGCTATATATGGACGCATTAATGCAGCGCCCAGAGCACAATTTAAGCCAAAAGTAAGCGGCTTAATGTGTCGAAGGCTGTTCCAAAAGGCTTCGACTGTTTGTCCTGAGAGAATTCTGCCAGAGGCGTCTGTTACCGTGCCTGAAATCATCACAGGCAGTCGTTCGCCTGACTCTTCAAAAAACTCATCTAGTGCAAAGAGAGCAGCTTTTGCATTGAGCGTATCAAAAATAGTTTCTACTAAAAAGAGGTCTACGCCGCCCTCAAACAAGGCCTCTGCTTGCTCACGATAAGCATTGCGTAATGCATCAAAATGAATATTGCGTGCACCCGGATCATTAACATCTGGGGAGATACTAGCCGTTTTCGGTGTGGGTCCAATTGCTCCCGCTACAAAACGTGGTTTATCAGGGGTGCTAAATTGATCGCATGCTGCGCGAGCCAGCTTTGCTGCTGCAATATTCATCTCCCGAGCAAGCTCTGGCATTTTGTAGTCTTCTTGCGCAATCGATGTGGCACCAAAGGTATTGGTCTCAATGATGTCAGCACCAGCCTCTAAATAGGCATCATGAATCTGTCGAATGGCCTCGGGTTGGGTTAAGACTAATAGCTCATTATTCCCTTTAAGATCAATAGGGTGGTTTGCAAAACGTTTGCTATGTTTTAGCCCACGATAATCCTCTTCGCTAAACTTTCTTTGCTGAATCATGGTGCCCATGGCGCCATCCAGAATTAAGATGCGCTGCCTTAATAAGGCCGGCAGGGCTGCTCCTCGTGTGTAGGGCGTGCCTGATTTTGATGGGTTAAGGTGGGATTGCATTGCTGCAGAACTGGTATTAATCTTCATTGACCCATCATTTTATCGATAATGTGACTATTTAGCCTGCTAGGAGAGTATATGTTTGGCGCTATTCCGGACTTTAATCAAAGCCTTGAGATGTTCAAAACTATGTGGGGTCAGAATCCAGCGGGCGCTACGGGCTCGCCATTTATGCCAGATATGGGGGCAGGCATGTCTGGTTTAAACAGTGCGATGCCTACTTTTGATATTGAAGAGCTCGATAAACGCATCAAAGACCTCAAGAGCGTTGAATCCTGGCTCTCCCTCAATCTCAATGTTTTGAAATCCACCATTCAGACCCTTGAAGTGCAGAGAGCGACCCTCTTGGCCATTAAGTCGTTTGGGGATGCAATGGCAAACCCGCCCAGCCCAAGCGCCAACCCTAAATCGTCTTCAACTAAAGCTAAACCGCGCAAAAGCGCCAAATCCCGTCCTCGCAAAGCAAGCGTTGCAGCTTCTTCTGGTGCCACAAATGATTCAGGTGGGCAATAGCCTCACCCATTGCGAAACTGAGCTGATGGTTATCAAGCTTTCGGCGAAATAGCACTGGAATAATCTCAAAAGCATGTTTGGGGCTTTGGCAGGCCTCCAAGGTTTCCGCTAGTCGGGCACGATGGTGTTCGTGTAATTGCGCAATCCGAAAATGCAATCCCTGGAATGGCTTCCCGTGCGATGGTAAGACGAATGTATTTTCTGGAAGTACTTTCCACTGATCTAAGGAATCAAGATAAAGACCTAAAGGATCGGCATCGGGATCAGCGTCGTAGACGCTGACATTGGTTGAGATACGAGGCAATACCATATCACCAGAAATAAAAATACGAAGATCTGCACAATACAGAGTGGCATGCTCTGGGGCGTGGCCATAGCCCATGGACACCTTCCAAACATGATCACCAATCTGTATCTCATCACCTTCCATGATGCGTCGATAGCGACGCGGGACTTGGGGCACCAAACGACTGTAATAGTCTGAGCGGCTTCGAATGCGCTCCAAGTCTTCCACTCCTGCGAGACCGTGGCGAGAATAATGGTCTGCCGCACCACCGCTGCCAGCGCTCGCACCAACAGCAGTGCCGCCCTCCTTACTGCTTAACCACTGTGCCATTAAAAAATCGCTCATTGAAATCCATAATGGCGCCTTCCAACGCTCACATAAAAAATGAGCCAAGCCAATGTGATCAGGGTGCATGTGCGTGACCAAAATGCGCAATATGGGCAGGCCCTGTAATTGATTAGCAAAAATAGATTCCCAATGGGCCTTGGTCTCATCACTGGTAATTCCGCAATCAACCACCGTCCAGCCGTCTTGACCATCAATCCGATCCTTTAATAACCATAAATTAATATGATCCAGCGCAAAAGGTAGCGGCATCCGAATCCAATAAATCCCGGGAGCAAGCTCCATTGTGTGGCCAGCCTCCACTAGAGTCTCCCCATACGGATAGGTAAGCTGATTTACAACGGGCTGATTAGATAATGGGCTGGCTAATGTCATTTTGAGTCGAGTTTAATTGCTAGATACACTGTTGCTATGAACAATCATTTTCCCAAACTATTATCCTCTCAGGTTGCCTTTGATATGGCCCAGACCCTTTTAATGGGTTTTCAGCGACATTACAGTATCTTTAGGGAAGCCGGTCGATCAGCCAAAGAGGCTTTTGAGAAACAAAATTGGCATGGCATTCGGCAACTATTACGTGATCGCATCACTTTTTATGACCAACGCGTTATTGAAACGGCTCAAACGCTCGAAGAGGAATTTGATGCGCATGCATTATCTGATGAAATCTGGCAACAAGTTAAATTACATTACATCGGTCAATTATCAAATCTGCACCAACCCGAATTAGCAGAAACCTTTTTCAACTCAGTGACCACTCGTATCCTGGCGAGTAAATACTTCAACAATAAATTTATTTTTGTTCGCCCCACCATCTCAACGGAATATCTTGAAAATGATGAGGCTCCAAGCAAGCCATCTTATCGAGCCTATTACCCTGGGGATATTAATGGTCTGAAGCCAGTCTTAAAACAACTCATTCAAAGCTTTGAGTTACATAATCCCTTTCAAGACTTAGAGCGAGATCTTTCTCTAACTACTAAATTAATAAAAAAATCTTTAGCTGACACAGCAAGCTCGACTGATTTTCAGATACACGCACTCAGTACTCTATTTTTTAGAAATAAAACGGCGTACATTATGGGTCGCATTATTAATGGCGAAAAGATCTTTCCTCTAGTTATTGCATTAATGCATAACTCCAAAGGAGAGCTCATCGTTGATGGAATCTTGCTCTCTGAGGTCCATTTGCGTCTGATTTTTAGCTTTACACATAGCTACTTCCTGGTGGACATGGAGGTTCCTTCTGCCTATGTCACATTCATGCGCAGTCTCTTGCCTCATAAACCCCGCGCAGAGATATACAACATGGTGGGTTTACAAAAACATGGCAAAAATTTGTTCTACCGCGATTTTCAGCATCACTTAATGCACTCGAGCGATACCTTTCGGGTTGCCCCAGGAATACGCGGACTGGTAATGCTCGTTTTTGACTTACCGAGCTACCCCTATGTATTTAAATTAATTAAAGATTATTTTCCACCGCCAAAAGAAACTAGTCGTGAACAAATTATGGCCAAATACCAATTAGTTAAACAACACGACCGGGTCGGGCGAATGGCAGATTCTTTAGAGTTTTCCAATGTCGCCTTCCCTCTAGAGCGCTTTACACCTGAACTAATGTCCGAGTTACAAGCACAATGCCCATCCCTGCTGGAATTTAGTACCGGCGCTGAAGGCAGTCGGGAACTCATTATTAAGCATCTCTATATTGAGCGCCGCATGACGCCACTCAATATTCGTCTGCAGGAGGGCTCGCCCAAAGAAATTGAAGATGGCGTAATTCAATATGGCGAAGCGATCAAAAATCTAATTGCAGCTAATATTTTTCCTGGAGATTTGCTGTATAAAAATTTTGGCGTGACTCGCTATGGTCGAGTTGCATTTTATGACTACGACGAAATTGAGTATCTCACCGACTGCGAGGTACGCCATGTGCCTGCACCACGCAACGAAGATGATGAAATGGCAAGTGAGCCTTGGTATCGGATTGGGCCTAAAGATATTTTTCCAGAGACCTATAAAACCTTTTTACTAGGTAATGATCGTATTAAAGAATTACTCCTCAAGCATCATCCAGATCTCTTTGACCCACAAATGTGGCAATCTTATAAAACCCGTTTATTGGCTGGAGAAATTCCAGATTTCATTGAATATGAACAATCTCTGCGTCTAAGAAATATTTTTCCCCAAGAGTACAGATGATGAAAAATTCAGATGGTAGTCTAGCCTCGCCATGTGTTAATTGGTGCGAAATGAATCCAAAGAATCAATTTTGCTTTGGTTGCTATCGCACCATTGATGAAATTGCCAATTGGGGCAAGCTGACAGAAACTGAAAAAATCATGGTCTGGAAAAATATTTCGCTGCGTAAGCTCCAAACGATCAATCCATCCTAACGATTTACATCAACAATAACTCGTCCACGCACCTTACCATCAATCAAATCAGCAGCAACTGCAATCGCCTGTTCTAAGGAAATTTCTTTAGCAATTTCAAGCAATTGATCTGGCTTGCAAAGGGTAGCCAGCTGATTCCATGCCTCAATCCGTTTTTGCTTTGGTTGTGTGACGCTATTAATTCCATAGAGAGTAATGCCACGTAAGATAAATGGTGCGACGGTTCCTGGAAAATCCATGCCTTGCGCGAGGCCACAAGCGGCAACCGCCCCATTTGCTTTAGTTGCTGCACACGCATTGGCTAATGTATGACTACCGACAGAATCAACAACGGCGGCCCAGCGCTCTTTTACTAATGGTTTTCCTGGCTGTGTCAAAGTTGCTCGATCAATGACTTCGCTAGCGCCCAAACTCTTGAGGTAATCAGCCTCCCCTAAGCGACCACTGCTGGCGACGACCGTATAACCCAATTGATGCAATAGACTTACTGCAAAACTGCCCACACCGCCCGCAGCACCCGTAACCAGTATTTCTCCATCGCCAGGAAGTACGCCATGCTTTTGTAACGCCATGATGCAGAGCATTGCCGTATATCCAGCAGTACCGATCGCTAAGGATTGCTTTGCGGTGAATGCTTTTGGTAAGGGAATTAACCATGCAGACTTAAGACGCGCCTCTTGAGCTAGGCCACCCCAGTGGGACTCACCCACCCCCCAGCCATTTAATAAAACGAGATCACCAGGCTTAAACTCAGGGCTAGCGCTCTTAATCACCTCTCCCGTGAGATCAATTCCTGGCACCATGGGAAAGCTGCGCACAATCGGACTCTTTCCGGTGATTGCCAGGCCGTCTTTGTAATTCAGGGTTGAGTAATGTACCTTAACATGAACGTCGCCCTCAGGTAGAGCAGCCTCGTCAACATTCGTCACTTGAGCTCGATAGCCCACATCATCTTTAGTAATTAAAATAGCTTTAAACATATTTTCTCTAAACAATAAAAATTGGTTTACTCAATAAAATTAACCAAAACGGTTTATCCTAGCGATACAGGATTCATTATGAGGCTTTTCATGAAACGTATTGTATTCAGTCTAATAGCTGCCCCCCTTATCCTTGGCGCTTGCGCCTCCACTGAACTAACGATGTCACTGGGAAATATGCGTCTCATTAATTCGAGCGCAGATCCTCAGAAAGTCATGGATTTTGCCAACCAAATCTGTAAAGATGATTTCTACCTCGGTGCAAGTTTTATCTCTAAGGCGGGTAAAGACTATCGTTTTAAATGTGTAAAGGCAGATGAGAACGAAGCGCTGGTTCCGATCCCAGGTCTCAAACCCACATCTACAAAATAAAGTCTACGTTTTTGCAAACTCAATTTTCCACACAGGAACTGCGGCGCGCTTTTTCTAGCTTCGCTACTGGCGTCACTGTAATTACCTCTCAACTCACAAAGAGAGCCTGTGGGTATTACGATTAGTTCGTTTAATACCGTATCTCTAACCCCCCCTTTAGTGCTTTGGAGTATTGGTAATCAATCTGACCTAAAAACATGCTTTGATGTTGGCAAGAAGCAGTTAATCCATGTGCTTGATGAAAGCCAAAAAGAATTGGCCCTCATCTTTGCAAAACAACTCAAGAAAAGTATTGATCAAATTGAACATGACATACAAGCAAATGGTTTGTTGCGCCTTACTAATTGTCTAGCCTATTTTGAATGTGAAACCGTCGCAGTTCATGAAGGTGGTGACCATCAAATTATCGTGGCACGAATTTTGAGCATTGGGCACGATCCGAATCGACAACCACTTTTATTTGCCCATAGTCAATTTACTCAACTTGCTCTTGACTCGGAAGGAAGCCTTAAATGATCACGCTATGGGGTAGAAAATCTTCGATTAATGTTCAAAAAGTGTTGTGGATTCTGGCTGAACTAGGCCTCAAAGAAAATGTTGACTTTAAGCAAATTGATGCAGGTCTACACTTTGGAATTAATAAAACCCCTGAATATCTAAAGCTGAATCCCAATGGCTTAGTTCCCACTTTAGAGGATGGTGAGCTTGTTCTATGGGAGTCCAATAGCATCATGCGCTATCTTGCCAAGAAATATGATTCTAAAAAAGTATTCCCAAATGACCTTGCAACCCAAGCAGCATCTGATAAGTGGATGGATTGGCAGATTAGTACTTTGTGGCCAGCCCTTCGTATCCCATTTCTAGGACTGACACGCATTCCCGAAGAGGAGCGTGATTATGTGGCAATCAGAAATGCCTTTCAAGAATCAAATCGACTATTCGGTATCTTTGATGGTGTTTTAGCCAATCAGGCATTTTGTTCGGGCAAACAATTTAACCTCGGCGATATTGTTCTTGCTCTGTGCGTAAAACGCTGGATTATGCTGAGTGATCAATATCCGGATAAAACTGGGGAGCGTGCTGAACTCAAAAATATTGCTCGCTGGTATCACGACATTTGTATTAACAGTCAACTTACAAAAGCGGTGCAATAAAAGCTAAGCTTGCTTAAATTTCTTTTGTTGATGGTCTGCGCCTATATACAAATACATGGCTGGTACAACGAATAAAGTGAACAAGGTTCCAATCGCAAGGCCTGTAAAAATAACAATCCCCATTGACTGACGTCCTGCAGCACCAGCTCCGGAAGCAATAACTAATGGAACCACTCCTAAAACCATTGCCGCTGTAGTCATTAAGATCGGACGCAAACGTACGCTACTTGCTTCAATAATTGCCTCTAGCTTTGTGCGCCCAGCCTCTTGCAACTCATTTGCAAACTCAACCATCAATATACCGTGTTTACTAATTAATCCCATTAGAGTTACCAAGCCGACCTGGGTATATACATTTAGGGTGGTAAAGCCGAGATTAATAAATATAAGCGCACCAAAGAGCGCAAGGGGCACAGAAACTAAAATCACCAATGGATCTCGAAAACTTTCAAACTGGGCTGCTAGTACCAAAAATACAATCAGCACCGCAAAGATCATGGTAACTAAAAAGCCGCCGGATTCAGCTTTAAACTGCCTTGATGGTCCGGCATAATCGACCGAATACCCAGATGGTGCAGCCTCTTTAATCGTTTTTTCTAAAAAACTCAATACCTCTTCCTGCGAAACGAAGGGCGTGCTAACCCCGCTAATCGTAGCGGAGTTTAACTGCTGAAAACGGTTAATTGACTGAGGTACTACACGGCTTTGAATGCTAGCAATTGTTCGTGCCTGAACCATCGCACCACTTGGCGTCTTAATGTAGTAATCCAATATCTGATCGGGATTTAAGCGATCAGTTTGTTTCACTTGTGGAATTACGCGATACGAGCGTCCCGCAACAGAGAAATAGTTCACAAAACCACCTCCCAATGCCGCTGATAGGGCATTGCCCACATCTCTCTGGGTCATTCCCAAGGCAGCCACTTTCTCACGATCAATTTGCAAGACATCTTGAGGCTTATCAATTTTTAAATCCGAGTCGACAAAGAAAAACATCCCGCTTTGCCTTGCCTTATCCAAAACTAACTGAGATACCTCATTCAAGTTGGCGTAAGGCTCTGTCGTATTGATTACTACCTGAACAGGCAGTCCCTGAGCGCCCGGCAATGCTGGAAACTGAAAGGCAGCAATTCGAGTTCCCGCAATACTGGCCCATTTATTTTGCAAGTCCTCTTGCAACTTTGTGGCACTTCGACTTCGCTCACCCCAATCCTTCATAATCACACCGCCAAAACTGGATGTCGGGCTAGTAATCTGGAACATTTGCTTGTACTCGGGCTCGCTACTAGCAATCTGAAAAATTTGATCAGCATATCCCTGCATCTGGTTAACAGTTGAGTTTGGCGGCCCTATCGCTGACATCAAAACGATTCCTTGGTCTTCCGTTGGAGCTAACTCTGAGCGTGCAGTTGCGTAGAGATATACAACACCAACCAGGAGTAAGACTCCCATCACAATAATGACCTGCCAGGTTGATAAAAGATCGCGTAAGGTGTTTTGATAGGAATGCCGAACACGCTCAAATACAGTATCAATTTTCTTGACAAACGGCGACATCTCTTCTTCTTGAGAAAAAATTTGTGAGCACATCATCGGTGATAGAGTGAGCGCAACGATCCCGGATACGGCTACTGCTCCAGCCAAGGTGAAGGCGAACTCCGTAAACAATGCTCCTGTTAGTCCACCTTGAAAACCAATGGGAATATAGACGGCAATTAAAACAATGGTCATCGCCAAAATAGGATTTCCTAACTCTCGTGCTGCAATTAAGGAGGCCTCTAAAGGCGATTTGCCTTCCTTCATGTGACGATCAACGTTTTCAACCACAATAATTGCGTCGTCCACCACCAAACCAATGGCCAACACTAATGCAAGTAACGTAAGCAAGTTAATGGAATATCCAAGCACCTGCATCATGAAGAAAGTACCAATAAGTGACAGCGGCATCGCCAACACTGGTACTGCCACAGCACGATAACTACCTAAAAATAGATAGATCACGATAGTGACAATAATTAAAGCCTCTAGAAGAGTTTTAACAACCTCCTCAATTGAGGTATTAATAAAGTCTGTAGAGTCAAACACAATCTTGGCATTTAACCCGGTAGGTAATTGCTTTTGAATATCAGGAAATGTATTCCGAATTCGTTTTGCTACGTCTAATAAATTGGCATCAGGGGCAACTTTGATACCAATAAAAACCGACTGCTTACCATTGAAGGCAACATTATTGTTGTAATCTTCTGTACCCAATGTCACCGTAGCGACTTGCTCTAGATAAACAATATCAGCGCCATTTCGTTTGATAACCAATTTTCGAAATTCTTCTAGGGAGTGAAGGTCGGTATTTGCGACTAAATCAACCGATACCATTTGCCCCTTAGTGCTACCAACTGGTGATAGATAATTATTGGCTGAAAGTGCTGCATAGACATCATCTGGCGCAACCCCAAGACCAGCCATGCGATCACGATCTAACCATGCGCGGAGGGCAAATTTACGCCCGCCCAAAATCTCCGCGTTTTGAACTCCATTCACCGAATCAAGCTTTGGCTTAACAACTCTTAATAAATAATCAGTAATGCTATTGTTTGCAATCTCATCACTGTAAAAGCCCATATACATCGCAGCGGTGGTTTGTCCGACTTGTACGGTCAGAATGGGTTGTTGAGCTTGCGGAGGTAGCTGATTACGAACTGAACTAATTTGCGTATTAATTTGGGTTAATGCTTGATTAGCGTCATAGTTCAAGCGCAGAGTGGCTGTAATCGTTGAAACACCTGCAATACTCATTGAGGATAAATAGTCGATACC
>JACCDP010787238.1_pt1 | contig 11324 bp, 12 predicted proteins | sample 7445841 | NCBI WGS metagenome assembly JACCDP01 (sample SAMN15323441, study PRJNA562643) | freshwater metagenome | isolation source: river surface water | place: USA:Blue River Watershed | collected 2017-08-17
CTAGGAAACACTTAAATGCCAGGTTTCCCAAACAGGAAAAGTTTTTCGGCTCCGCTCTGACAACGAATTGGTCACGACCGGTAGGCTCAATCTGCAACGGCGTTTCGTCTCCCAAGAGTAGACCTTGTGGCAAACAAAAAACGGTAATGCGTCAAAGACCTGGATAAGGGGGGGAAAGAGTTCAATAAAAATTTGCTCTCCGACTTACGGAGGCGCTCTGCCAGCTATTCTTCGTCCTCGTTTTCCTTCAATAGGAAAAAATCTGATGTCGCGTTCTATAAATGTTTTCAAAACAGAAGTGATTAGAAATGAAATATTGCATTGATTCCAATATATATAACATGTCAATAACATATCAAAAGTTATATATATATCGTCTGTATATACCGATATATATAACTCACAAATGATGCTGCACAATTCATTTTCGTCCATATTCTTCTTTCCTGTTAAATTTGCTGCCATCGTATGCGCACCCAGGTAATTTTCGGTGTACATGAGGCGAAGAAGAGACGCCACAAAGCGAGTTTCAGATTTCTTAGCGGCAACCGGAATCTGGTCGATAATGTCTTGCGTAATGGGGAATGGATTGATTCAAAAATCCGACGGATATTTTTCTGGTTTGCTCCTTGATCGGTGTCTCTGATCCATTCAAAACAGGTGGTGGTGGTGAGGAACTCCGACTTGCTTGAACATATGGCTGAATCTCTTCATACCAAGTGTCGGTACATTCGTCATCTTCACACTTGAAATAGAAGCAAGAAGAGCAGGTGGGACACATTCCCCCTTCTTCTGCAACTGTTGGATTGACGTTTGTTTGAGGATTAATTGTTCATCCAAGCTCTGACGCTGCTGAATTCTGTAATACATAATATATACATTTTACGTATTACATACATTCTATATATATTTTATATGCATAAAGTGATGCATATAAAAACTTGACATCCTTCTTCAAGCGATCATTTTCTTCTTGGAAGTCCGACGTACGGGCCCTGTCATACGGGCCCTGCCATACGGGCCCAACCAAACGGGCCCCGTCATACGGGCCAAATTTAGCGACGTAAGGCCCAATTTCAATAAATGAATAAATATATAATAACAAAACTTGTCGATAGCGTACACAGTAGTAATGATCCAGCTACAATGAGACGAGAAACGAACACAAAAAACGAGACAAAATATGAATGAAAAATAATTGCCATACAGGGTTTAATCCGACTCTTCATCTTCCTCAGCTCCGCTTATTGCTCTGAGGTCAGCTTTTGAAAACTTTTTCGTTATTTTTCCAAGCTCCTCCAGCAATTGGAGAGAAGAAAGTGGATGGTCGGCACGATTACAATTGTCCCAAAGAGTTGTCAGATGACTCTGCTTGGACTCAGCAACTTTATTTAGTCACCGCAAGGCCTGTTTTAGTTTGGCCGTCATGGAAATTTTGTCGGCCTCTGTCTTCATCTTAATTAGGAAGGTGATGAGGTTTATAGAATCAGGCCCTAATACAATACAGAAATGAATGAAAGTAAAAATGTTACTTTGTTTACAATAGCCTACTCACCAGCAACAGCTTTCAAGTTGTTGTGCGTATCCTCAACGTTTTTGTTGGTACGGACGTGTTGCATAAACATGCTCCAGGTCTCGGGTGGCCAGATGGTGCTGTCGATGTACACTTTTAAAATGTAATCGCAAAAGCGTAGAAGGAGGGGCTCACGGGTTGCACTTTCCTTGATTAAAAAAAAACGTTTCTTAATTTTCTTAGCAGGTAGCAGGTAGAGGCTCACCAGTTCTCGGCAGGTTTTTCGGGTTTGGCTGTCTTTTCGATAGGCAGGTCCCAAGCCAATTGATTTGATGTTGCGGTAAAAGGACTGAGTGAGATGAAAAGAACAACCGACCGTCTTTATCTGGGGAAAAACTGCCTTGCATGCCTAAAGAATAGATTAAAATTAAATTAAATATTAGAAATTATATAATTATTATGAAAATAATCATTACCTTCCACACTGCTGCTTCAAAGTCGAAAATAAATTCTTGGGCTTTAATCTCAGCCCCGTTCTCAGTAAGGAGCTCTTGAAGGGTGAGAAACACAGCCTCATAATCTTTCTTCCTCTTCCCGGACATGAGAACTGTAAGAAGAGGGACCTGAGCATATGATAACCGTGGATAAGTGTGATAAATAGTATTAATAACATTTATTTATCTGCTTCGTAAGGGTACCGTGCCGGATAAAGGCATGGATACCAAACACCTGGTAGAAAGGTTTTGGTGTTATAAAAAATGTCCCATCGCCATACCATCTCTTAGCATTACGTAGAAAGGAGAGCTGGGTGTCTGTGGAAAAAATATGTGGCGATCATTGCGGCTGCGGGTTTTTAGAGGAATATCACGCCGGAAGTACCACTCCGGCAGGCATCGTTCATACGGAGCTAGACAAAAAAAAATGTTAGAACTAATATGTAATATAAAACTAAAAATATAATTTTACTACCCCAGTCGAACTCAAAATCCATAGGATTTTTGGGGTAGTGTGATTGTTTTTTACGCTGAACAGCACGGATGATATTGGCCTTGACCGGTAGATCGCGTGATGGATCTTTGGTAAACTCGTCCATCATTTCCTTTTCAACAACCACCTCAGCAGACACCAAAGGGTTGAGGATTCCCATCGCCTTTGCCTTGGATCGAATGTGAGCATCACGCGAGACGTTTTTTTCAGAATTGCATGTGTGCGGGATTCTGGTTATGAACGTCGTAGCGTTCATTTGGGACACCCAAGCACGGCAGAATGTTGGGTTGCTGTGTTTGTTGCATCGCCAGGCTATGGACCCCTTATTCAAGCGTTTGACATGATAGCTGTTCCCCAGCCCATCAAACGAGGTCTTAGCATCACTGTTTAATATGCACACAAATTAATTGAAAGGAAATGAAAATGGAAAAACAGGAAATAATTTTTCATGGCTTTGTCCGCCAAATAGGCTCTTCTTCATCCGACGAGGCTTTGTCGTCATCGTCTCCATCATCAGCTGGCATTGTTGGCTGGCGAATTTCGACTGATTTCTCTACCAACGGAATCAGCACATCCGACCGGCTTCTCAATTCTCCAGTAGGAGTAACAGTAAAAGTCACTGAAAGACATGAAGACTGTTAATATTAACTTCTTTTTAATTAACTTTCTTAAATAAAGCTGTTATACGAGCATCAACATGAGTTAATGAGACAGCAATAGAGCCAATGGTATCCAGCGGAGAGATGCTTGGGCGAAATGTAGCCAGGGGGGCATCAGTCTCCATTGGAGAAGAAGCGGAAGCTGAACCGGATATGCCAGTGGTAATCGCCAGCAACGTAGGTCGAGCAACCTGAGCTTTTGGTTCTGGCAATTGGTTTTTCCGCTATAGTAAAAAAACAGCAGTTAAAACCGTTAAATACCAGAAGCCATCGACAAAGAAATTGAGGAATCTTTTTCAATGCTTCATTATACTAATTTTTTAGCTAAAGTAACCTCTATACCTCTTCTCCCTTTCTTACTATTTACAATCACGATCACGAAGAGAATTGTACTGGATGAGCTTACCAGGTTTTCCCGAATTTTCCCGAATTCGACAACAATAATATCAGTAACAAAATTGCAAGGGTATAGCTAGGATCGAACACGGCTCAACCAGTTGAGACACAAGAACGTTATTCCTTATTCTTTTAACTTTTTTTTCGTTTACTATTGTACAAACCAGTCGACAGGGAATACATTATTGGAGGAGACATAGCTAGTGATAACATTTTTGACCACGACGATCATCACCATCAGGAGCAACAACTGAGGATTGATAGTTATGGTGATGATGACCATTCGTCCAATACAGCTGACCATTCCCCACCAGAGTACGCAAGGGGTTCCGACGATGAAGGCGATTTCGATCGAGATGCTGGCGATGAAGCAATTGGCCCGAGTTCAAAAGACGTAACTAAAGGGGCAGTTTTATATCTTATATTTGCCTTATTAGTTAAACACCGACTTTCCAAGGGTTGCTTAGGCGATCTTTTTGAACTCCTCAATATTGTTGTCCCGAGCTGTGTGCCTAAAACGACCTATTTCTTCGACAAAATGTTCTTTTCCGACATGATAGTCAAGACGCACTTTTATTGTCCTAATTGCCAATCATATCTTGGGGAACCCAGCCCCATACTTTTTTGCGAACTCTGCCAAACAGAGTTTGAGGAAGAATCACTCTTGAAATCCAAATGTTTCTTTTTCTCCAGCTCCATTGGTGATCAATTAAAAACGATCCTTGAGAAAGACGGAAGAGTTTGGGACAAAATTTGCTCAAATAAACTAAAATCCCTATTTCAAGATGGGACCTTAAAGGGGGAGATTTACACAGGTGACATGTACAAAACACACGAAATTCGTAAATTTTTTTTTCTGGGGATAATTTCTCCATGGCAGTGGCCACAGACAGGATCCATCCATTCAAATCCTCTAGATTAGAAATTTGACCCATATTCTGTACCATTAATGAATTAGATTTTAACGATAAATCTAGACATATTTTATTAAGTAGCTTGTGGTGCAGACCAAAAAAAGGGTTGAGACATATTTTGTTCCATTTTTACGAGAAGTCGAAAATCTTTTCATTAATGGACTAAATTGGACACTAAATGGCACTAAGCGTTTGTCAAAAATAATTTCCCCCCTTGTCATAGCTGATGCGCCTCCCAGAGCAATGGTGTCAAACGCCATGCAATGCAATGCGTTTTACGGATGCGGATACTGTTTGCACAACGAACAAACTGTTGAAAAGGGATCTGGATTGGTAAGGGTTTTCCCCCTGTCACTTCCCATGCCTGATAAAAGAACGCACGAAACAACATTCCAGCAAGAAGTTGAAGCAACAAGAATACGTAACCCAGTGCAAGGCATCAAGCGACCAACCATACTTTTTTGATTCCATTATTAAACGTTATCACTGGTTTGATTCCCGACATAATGCACTGTGCGTATTTGGGGGTTGTTTCGCAATTCATAAAACTATGGTTAGGAAGCCCAGGGAAATCTTATTACATACCTAAATGCTCCCTAATCGATGATGAGTTAGCAAATTTAAAATTGCCAAATGAAATTTTGCGTGATTTCCGAAGCATGGATAAAAATCTTGGAGATTGGAAGGCTAGTGAATTTCGCAATTTCCTTCTTTTCTATTCTCCTGTTGTCTTGAAAAAATTACTCCCCCCCCCACATATTACAAACACTGGATGTTTTTTGTAGCTGCGATGAGACTCTTATTGCAGAAGACTGTTTCTGTATCGCAGATTGAAACTGCTCACTTGATGATTTATAAATTTGTAGCTTTGATACCCAAACTGTATGGCGTAGAACATGTAAGTTATAACGTACATATACTACTACATGTTGCCGAGGGAGCTAAAAACTGGGGTGCTCCATGGGCATCCTCTGCCTTCCTATATGAAGACGCTGGTGACGTTTTCATGGATCAAACTCCATAGCGAAGCAGATATTCAAAAATTTCTTATGTGCCAGCAAATTACGTAATTATTCACGTCACTTCATTCCGTGGTGTGAACCAAATGTCCGTAAATTTTACGAAAAATTTGATAGCCCTATTTCTTTTTCTGCACCTAGCAGCAGTAGGGTACGAACTTCTATTGGTTCAAAAAACTTATGGTCCCTGAAATAATTGTTGCGATTGAACGGAAGTTTGGGTTGTTATTGGGTTGTCACAATGCTTTCTTTAGTAAACGGTTTGCGATTAACGGAAAATTGTTCATTACTTATGCCTATTGCCAACATTTCAAAAAAGACAACTCAATTATTTGCACGAATTCTTCTTTCAACAAAGTGAACGTAATAAAAAAAATAATTTTTTATCATCCAAATTGCAATTGTCTTATATCTGGGGACGATTGTTTGCTTCCAAATTCAAATGTTACCGAGTTAAACGTAATTTTGTTTTGCAATCGATTCTCTCTTCTTCCGTTTCCCCTGTGTTATGATGAATATTCTGGTAGAAATTTGACAGCGTTCATGAAAGTGGTAAATCGTAATAATCTTTCCACTGAAGTAATTTTTGCAAGTGAAATTCTTCATACATGCATAATAATAAGCAGAGATGAAGATGAAAGCGACGTTTGCATTCCTTGCAATATTCGAATTGAAAAAGATTGATATTTATGCTGTGTTTACATGATGAAGCAAGCCTATATTGCAGGACAAAATACAAATTTATGTTGTCTAATTTTTAATTGTTCAATTTAATACGTAACGCGCACAAATTTATTGCGTTAATTTTTTAATCGCGAAAAAAATTGCACGATAGTAAATGAAAATTACGTTTACATATATTTAATTCTATAGTGCATGATTTATTGTAAAGTTATTGCGTACTATTTTAAGTAAATGTATTGCATACTGTAGTTCATGATAACATGATAAAATCTTGTTAACATATGATAAAAACATGTTAACACACAATTAATCGTGTTAGTATGCAATTTACTATTTGAATACGTAATATATTGTGTTTAAGTATATGTATTGCATGCTGTAGTTCATGACAACATGATAAAATCTTGTTAACATATGATAAAAACATGTTAACACACAATTAATCGTGTTAGTATGCAATTTATTGTAAACTTAGACAATTAATTGCCTCGGATTTTTAATTGGGCATTGATACAACACAAATTATCAGAATAGTTTCCAGTTGTGAGCAGATGTGAAGAAAAAAAAACACAGAATGAATGTAAAAAATTCGAAGTGTGTGACACCGTAAGGCGATAGAGAACCGTTCCACAGCGTGGTCGGGGAGAGAAGAAGGTAGGTGGAGAAAGAATGAAACTAAACAGTAACTAGATGAATAGAGAAGGTAGGCCGACTATTAGGGATAGTCGGTAGTGTTCAATAAATGGACGAAACCAAGGATTCAACCGATGGTATTGGTTGAGTTCCACTTTTAGTTTATCGGTGGGATTCCAAAGCTTATCCTCGGAGGTCCTCATAAAGTGGAAGGCACTTTCCCGTTGAGACCATAAGGTATGAAACGAGAAAGCCCAGACCGCAAAAAATTCCACCTTCACAGCATTAAAAATGGCCCGCACATCCTTCTTTAACAATAATGGGTAGCAGAAATAGAAACACACAAGCCGTAGAAATCCAAGTAGACCAGGCAATGTGAAGCCAAGATATGGCCGCATACTTCCATGGGACTCACCGTACGTTGTGGAGAATCGATCTTTCTTCCGTCCTCTCTTATATCCAAATCGTAGGCACAGACAAGCACTTCTGGCTGTCGGTGGAAAATCTGACCGTTTTCTAAGAGAAGGTCACCTCTGTCATCAAAATGGATGATTCGGGTCCTCAGTAACTTTCCTCTCATTAAACCCTGCCATTATACAAATCAAAAAAAGAAAAATATACGGACCACTTGTAACACACGTCTAAATTCAATAGGGCGAAAATTAATTTAGATTTTAACAGAATGTTAAATAATAATGCTAATAATTTTATCGAGATTTTTGATCCAACCACAGACGAGTAGTGTGATGAAGACCGGACAATCCATTCTGAAACTGAAAATGATTTAGGTTTGAATGATACCCAGTCACATCGAAATCGAACCCTGTCTTTGTTTGCCTTATTGCAACATTTTGCAATTTATACAAATCAACATAATAGTGATGAACCAGAAGCAAACTATTCCTTGCTACCAATTACAGGCAAAGAACTAGTAAAAATTTATGTACAAAACGATTGTCAACTGAATTAAACAAAATCTTGAAAACTGCTTCCAGCAAGTCACCTCGACGATGGAAAATATTTACATTTTGGTTAAGAAAGCGCTTTTTCTCAAGACTTATTATCTTAATGTAAAAGAACCATTTGTACTATCCTACGTTTCACGCTATTATATAAATGATTTTATAAGAATGGTCCCATTTTTAATAAACTCCATAAGATTCAATGGGCAACCCCCCCCCCTACATTTTTTCCACGAAGATGTTACAACCTCGATTGCGTTTACACGGTGTAGGAAAGTGAACAAACAATAAAAAAAACATTGTGTTACCAATTATTTTTTTATTAAAACAAAAGAATGATACAAAATAATAAAAACCTACAAGTTATTTAAAAAACAAACAAAATGTACGTAGTTGGATAAGACGCCGTGTTAAAGCGACAGTAGGACTGTACGTAAGAGCAATATTCAAAGTCCAAGTGCTACCCAACCAAAAATCGAGGCAATTAATTGCCTGTTTTAGGGTAATTAATTGTGTGTTTTAACAAGCAATTATATTTAGACAATTTCCTAAGACAATAAATTGACTGTTATATCATGCTTAAGTTCATATATTTTGTCCCCCCCCCAAACGAGAATAAAAGTGTTTACTTCTGTCGAATTTATTGGACTTTAAATTTACTACGTATTTTATGTGTTTAATTCATAATAAATCGTATAATATAATGCAATCGCGTACTTTTATGGCAAGCAATTTGGAACATTTTAAAATCAAATAAGTCACATTAATCGCAATCGTAAACAGCAACTTAATCAGGCCAGTAATCGTAAATGTAATTGCAATGGGCAATTTAATGCGCAATTTAATTGTTTATCGTAGAGTAAATGGCTTTGATTAATACACTTAATCCCAGCCCGAGGAGAATCTTTCCTGTGAATATTGTAGAAAAAATGCATTTTTCAAATGGATTTACTGTTAGAAATAGATTTTGAAAATGTAAAAGAGACACGTTCATTCAGCACTTGTTTACACTTTTTTACAATAAAGTAACTATAGAAATGTTCATAAAAATTGCGTTCTAAGATCCTATCTAAATCAGCAATAAATCTTTAAATGTTAAGGGAATAGCGGCTACATACATATATATGATGCTAATGGCGATTTTTTAAGAGTATAATGATAAAAGAAAAGGCAAAGAGATATTTTACCACGGGATTCTCAAATTTATTGTCATTCTGTTATTTGAACGATTGATTTTGGTTGTTATTGAAACTCAAACGTGATAAAATTCTTACATGAGCAATTGAAACACGGGGTGAACTTGATGTATCAATAACTGCTGAACATAGATGACCTGTAGACAGGAAAATGCTATTGAGCATATAGCGAGCGATAAATCAATCATGTTTGTGGTGTAGTTACAACGTACTTGTACATGAACCGCTAATTTAGTTCAAAATTCAGGATGGTGTTGTACAGTTCTGCCATTCTGCTGTCTACAGCGAGTTGGGTTTTACGATCGGCCCTGCTGTACCCTACTATCTCGTCTGGGACTTCGATTTGATTCAATTCTTTGTTTTTTAACTCGAACGACAAGATGCGACGAGCGCTTTGGATGGTTCCTATTAGATCTTTGAAGTCCACTTTAGGTGCCTTGTTGATTTCCCGTATGATGTTAATAATAACTAATAAAAAAATATATATTCAATAACAAGTTATTTGAGAACTTGATGGAAAAACTAACCTCCCATAACTGCAATCAGATTGGTCAGATGAACGAATCCTGGACGCCTTTCGTTTCCTCTTTTTTTCCATTGAATCTTTGAGCACAATGAATTGGTGAAGAGTTTGCTCATCAACATCTTCGATATTTGATCTCGTGATGACATGGTTTTCAAGATTTTTGAAAAAAAGGCACACTATTCAAAACAAATTGCAAGGTAAGGTTAGAGTAAACCTAAAGGTGCTTTTAGAAAATACAGCCAATCTTAAAATTGCAATTGATAGATTGTCGTTGGCTAAAGCCGAATTGAGATCTTCAATTAATCGGTAATTACTCAATTCAAGTATTTAAATGTGTTGTGGCTGTTACTCGTTGTGTTTCCCTAAAAAAATAGTCGCAAATCCTGTTCGTTTCACACGTGATCGAGACGCCGAGACAGACGTTAAAGACAGTTTATCAAGAATTTACAGCCATTTTTTCAACCCCAGTGGTTTGTCATCGTCCCTTTTAATCGGTAATTACTCAATTCTAATATTGAAATGTGTTGTGGTTGTTATTCGCTGTGTTTCCCAAAAACTAGTCGAAAATTCTATTCTGTACGTTTCACATGTTGTCTCTAAGATTTCAGGCTTGGCCATCTTTGAAATAATTAAATATTTGTTGTTTCAGTGTGAACACATCACCTGGCATGGACAACGAAGTTCCTAACGTCAGTGGGGGCAGTTCACCTGGCATGGCCATCCAGGTGCTGCGAATGATAAGGAACATGGCTTCTCAGCTTCAAAATCAGCCAGCACAGCAAAGACAAGGTGTTGATTGTTGCTCTGACAATCTTATTATGCGATCTCAATCTAGATTGCAAAGAAGTACTACACCTGGTAAGTAAAATTGTACTTAACATGTATAGTATCCATTGCAACTTAACACTGTCTTTTTTAGGGTATCAAAGACCAAAAACAAGACGCGCCACTCCCACAAACCTGGAGAGGCAAAGAATCTTCCTGGGGCTCTCCAGGGAGAATCCTGTCCGAGCAATCAGAGAAGGAGGGGCCTTATTCCCCAAAACTTGTGTTTAGTTCCCAAGAAATTCGAGCCACATTTACGAATGAAGCCGACTCATTCTGATCTTGCTGAACTCATTGACTCCGGCTTGGGGGAGGTGGTTGTTCAACTGCAAGATGAAGACACGGGAACAGTGGTTTTGAACAAACTTGAAACGTAAGCACAATCAAGTTTTTTTTCCATTTTATATTCACTAAATTTGTTCTTTCCTAGATGTTGTCCTCTACTAAAAGATCTGGGTGGATGGGTTATTATGTTAATAGCCGTCAGCACAAATTCCAAATCATTGGAAATGATTGGTGTAAAACCCATCAGACTAAACTTTTTTCTTTTTCTTTGATCCATCTTATAGAACTAATGCTCGTGTCTATCTTGCGCCACTGAAGAAGGACCTTGTTATTCCACCAAAATTATCATTTTGCTCTGTAGAGTGCGATGATTGCGGCGAAATGATTGATAGCATTTACATGATGCAACACATGGAAAATTGCAGTGGGAAAAGGTAGTTGTAAAGTTTTCTTCTTTTGTAAGAACTAATTACAGTGCTGGTCCACTTAGAGAACCGCCCGATCATAGAACCATTCCGGTTATAGAATCGAAATGACTCTGCCGTGTTTCAGCGCCACCCACGGCGCATTGAATAACTTGATGATACTTTTAGCGGCTGGAATTTAATAAATAGAATCAAAGGAATGGCAGAATTAAATTAATGGGAGGTTAGGTAAGAAAAGTCAGACAGCCGCCTAAAAGAATGACAAAATTAATCAGTCTGTGTTGTCTCTCCTGTCATCAC
>JACCDP011110918.1_pt1 | contig 11323 bp, 13 predicted proteins | sample 7445841 | NCBI WGS metagenome assembly JACCDP01 (sample SAMN15323441, study PRJNA562643) | freshwater metagenome | isolation source: river surface water | place: USA:Blue River Watershed | collected 2017-08-17
AGGCTGAATGTGCGGATGAAACTGCGATTGCTGATGCCATGATGCAGATAATCCACCTCTGGGGCAACCTCATCGTTATGGGCACCCGAGATCTTGAGCTGTCCCTCATGGAACTCCACTTCGATTTCGTCCTGGCGGAAACCAGCAGCGGCCACACGTATCTCATAGGTTTCGTTGCCGGTCTTGACGATGTCGTAGGGTGGATAGTTGCCAGAGGCAGCAGCATCCAGTTGGCTGGTGATGCGATCGAATAAACGATCGATGCCAACGGTGTTACGGTAGAAGGGGGTTAGATCAAAAGATGTGATTTTAGTCATTTTATTCTCCTTTCAATTAAGCAAGAATGACATGTTGTAGCCCGACCATCGGCGCTACAAATATATTTATACAGGAAAGCTGGTATGTTGTCAATAGCGTTCGTTGGCTACATTCACCAGTTCGTAAGGATCGCCTATCCAAGTCATAGTGAATGTAGTAAAATCTCGATCGCGATTTAATCCCAAACGTAGTCGTAGTTTATGGACTTTGGTGGTGTATCGGATGTCGTATCGTCGAGCCCAGGCTGCTATGTCTTCTTGCAGCTGGACCAGGTGAACTGAATAAGGGACTTGGAGATCAAACGCTATGTACACTAGTACATTTTAGGAGGTAGCTGTTGACTGCGGAGATACTTTTTCCAGCGACTCTTGGCAGCACCTTTTTTGAGTTTACGACGAGTGGTGGGTTTGACATAGGTTTCACGCTCGCGAAGTTCCAATAAAAGTCCTTCGTTTTGGATCTTTTTCTTGAATTTACGCATGGCCCGTTCTACGTTGCCATCTGTGATCGTTACTCGTCTGCCGTTAAGACTCAACCCCATCTCCTTGTCTATATGTAGGGTTATTTATATCATCTGCAGTGATATCCACAGAGTTTATGCCCAGGGTTTTGTATTCCCTCAAACGATACATGTGTGGCATCAGCACACGCTCGATCTCAGTATGCAAGGCACGAGCACCAGTACCGCTGTCCATGGCTCGTTCCACCAGCAGTTCCAGTGCTGACTCTTGGAAAGAGAGAGCCACGCCGTCGCGTTCAAACAACCATTGATATTGTTGCACGAAGTTGTGCCGGACTTGGGTCAGGATATGTATTAGATCTTGCTTGGAGAGTTCATCCAATGCTACCACGCTGGGGAATCTACCCACGAATTCGGGTATCATACCAAATTTGACTAGATCATCGGGACTGACCAATCCAATGTCGATCTCTTGTTGTTGCGACAACATGCTGTTGAAACCTATGCTGGATCCGTCCACGCGATTTTTTATTATCCGGTCCAACCCAACAAAAGCACCACCGGCTATAAATAGGATGTTGCTAGTATCAATCTCGATCATTTCTCCAGTGGGATGTTTCCTACCACCACCGGCGGGGATACGACACACTGTGCCTTCCACCATCTTCAGCAGGGCCTGTTGCACACCTTCGCCCGACACGTCTCTGGTAATTGATGTGCTTTCACTCTTGCGGCTGATCTTGTCGATTTCGTCCACGAACACTATGCCACGCTGTGTTTTTTCTATATCATGGCCCGAGTTAGCGTAAAGGCGTGAGATCAAGGTCTCTACATCGTCGCCTACATATCCGGCTTCAGTGATCGACGTAGCATCGGCGATGGCGAAAGGCACATCCAAATATCTAGCTACAGTCTTGGCCAACAAGGTTTTGCCCGATCCAGTGGGTCCTATCATCAGGATGTTGGCTTTGCTGATTTCCACTTCGGCATCAGGGTGATTGATGCGTTTGTAGTGATTGACGATGGCCACGCTCAACACTATCTTGGCCTGCTCTTGACCGATCACGTATTGATCTAGATAACTTTTCAGCACCATGGGGTCCATGGTGGGACTGGGTTTGACGTCTGGGTTGGGTGCTCGATCTACCAGGAGTTCCTGACAATAATTCACACACTCGCTGCATATAGCCACTTGATCACTGACTATGAGTTTCTGCACTGAATCTTTGGTCTTACCACAAAAACTACAACATTGTGATTTGAGATTTGGCTCGATCATGCCGTTCCTTGCTTGAGTCTCTGTTCCAATTGTAAGCGTTCTGCGTCATTCAGTAAGTCGGGATCATATTCACCTGATGATATTTTGGCTATGAGATGATCTATGTAGGCATCGTTATAGGCATAACGATCTGATAGATTCTTGTCTACCTGTATCCACTTGGTGCCGTTGAATTTGTACAGCATGGTAGGCAAGGTATCTACACGCACGAACATGTCGCCTTTGCTGGCCGATACAGGAAAGTTGTCGCCGAACGGGATATCTGTGTCAGTTTCTTCAGCCACATAATCCATCCAAGGCAAACGATCGATCTTACCTTGATCCAACAGTTGACGTTGTTCTTTGATGGTCAGGCCGGGATTCTCTTCTTTCCAACGACGCATGGCTGATTTCACATGCTCTTCTTCATCACCTTCGTCGTCGTCTTCTTGGAACACTGTGGGATTGAACACTGGCCGGTTCACTACAGGATCGGGATCGGGTTCAGGTTCAGAAACGTCTTCTAAGATTTGATACTGGACTCGGGGTTCTGTGCGTGGAGGTATCTTAGATAAGGGTTCACTGCCCAGATCATCTCTTGCAGGGTGTCTAGCCAGATCCATGTCATGGTCTGGACCAGGAGGTACTCTTGGGGGAACAGGATCACCATCGTCGCCTTCTTTCTTTTTTCTTGACCAGCCCAGGCTTTCCGTGGCTGCCAGCAACAGCATGATGGCCAAAGGATCAAACACGATAACGATCATGATGATGACCCATCGCACTGCTTTTTCTAGGGTATTGGTATCAGGATTGTCGCCGTAGATTAACGCAGCCACATACTTGATCGGCCCCACTTCGGCTTCCACTTTGCGGGCCTGGCTGGCAATGGGCGCACGTTCTTCCTGCAGTTTCACTATGCGGGCCTGGGCGGCCTCGATGGTCTTTGACAGTGCTTCACGATCTCGGGCCTGTTGGCGTCGCACAGTCAAGGCACGTTCAGCAGATGACACAGTACGACCATTGACTTCTCGATCTGGGGCACTGCCGATGTCGTTCCATGCCTTGTCCAGTTGGTTCAACAAGGTTCTAGCATTGGCGATGGTATCACGCTCGTTCTTGATCTTCTCATCAAACAACGAGACCTGGGCTGACACATCACCTGCTGGCACGGTCTGATCCAGGTGTGCTTTAGAAAGGAATCCAAAGATGCCCATGCTGGTCATCAACATCAACACTGCCACGGCCGGAACAAGATATGCTTTGAGAGTCCATTTGGCTTGACGCCAGTATTCGTGCAGCCACAAGGTAGTGACTATCTTGGCCACTTCCAGGATACCGCCCATTATGATGATGGGGATGACTGCGGCGGCGAAAATGGCTGTGAGGCCTGCGATCGAATAGAAGGCGGCCACCGCACTGAGGCATAGGGCTATGAATAAGGTGAGATAGGAGAGGAACATCTAATTATTTACCGCCCTGGTGCTTGGCATCACTCTCCACTTGTAGACTGAGTTTCACTGAAACCCAGGTGGCGAATCTGGGATCTGGCACTTCAAACCACACCGGCAAGGGTGCGGATCTCGTAAAAGTGATCCTGCCCACGTTGGCCTGGCTTTCGAGCTTGCGTTTGACCTTGCTTTGTGCCCGCCAGTTCTTCCCGAACCAACTTCGGCACTCACGGATGATGCCATACCACTGATCGGTAGTACGGACGTAGAACCAAAACCGGTGCAGTTCCGGGGTCGTTGTTTTAAGTGGATCGAGTTGCTTCGACATAAAGTTTAGAGATCTCCGAATCGATACAGTTGCTTACTACCTGCTTTTCACCATGACCGTCCTCTTCAGGCCAACTCCCCACATCAGAGGCCTTTCCAGGGCTTGATGTAAGTTTTAGACAGGTCTCTAGCGGTCAGATCCTGTCCAGGATGGTGCCACAACCTTGAGGAGTTATATGAGCATCAGCCATGGACCCACTTCCCGGGTCAGGTCCCGCCCAAGGCCTCCATCGTGCCCCTTCACTGCTCTAGTATTTTAGCAGGAACCTGGTGATGTGTCAAACTTTATCGCGATTTTCGAACAGGCTCCATTCGCGTTCGTTGGCCACGACCCTGTTGTAGAGAGCGTTGTATTTCTGCTCTAATAATCGGACACGGAGCCAAAGGAAAACCACGGCCGAAACTAGCACCGTAGTCGTTATTCCCCAGCCTGCTATGAAACTGTAGAACCAATTCCAAACACTAGCGAACTCATGCAGTATATCCACGCACGCCTTTCCACCATTTCATGATACGCCATTTGATGTAGGCCATCCATTCACCGCGGGAAATCTTCTTCATTTCTTTGCCTCTTTCTTTTCCAGGATGTTACCAATCACAGCACACAATAGACCCACAGCCAACAGGATCAGATCACCTGCGACCAAACTGGCAATCGCAAAAAAGAACGCTGCCAAGAACAGCACAAACGGCCAATCACCGAACATATCTTTAAAAACTCTCATAGTTTTTCACCTTTCTCAAATCCACGGAATCGCACGAATCGTGGGAATCTCAGGCTGTAGGTCCCGTCTTGGTTTTGCGTGATCGCGTCAGCTTCGACTTCAACCACTCGACCGTCGAGGTCATCCCGAACGGTCCAATACTCATCCCGATCAGCATCAGACAAACCACTACCAACATTGACCCTAATATCACGTCCATTGTCTACTCCTTCACAGATCAAGGCACCCAATCTACCCTCGTTGCGTCCGGTGCCTTCCTCGACGCCAACGATATTTAAGTCCACAGTGATGGTGGGCTTCCATTTCATCCAGAAACTCGACCGCTTGCATTCGTAAGGAGCATCCACGGCCTTGATCATGATGCCTTCATATCCAGCGGCCACTGCATCATTGGCGAACCTACGCAAGATATCATGTCCCTCGCTGGTGTCGAGATCCACTTCCAAACCTGGCATGATCTGCACCGGGTCGGTTTCTCTCAATCGCCCGCGAGCTCGTTCCAGCATCTCAATCCGTTTGTATTGTTGTGCGTTCCAGAATCCACGCTCGAAGTCATCCAATGGAATCATGTCAAACACATGATAGATCATGCCATCTGTCTTGGCATCACTCTTGCGATGTGCTTGCCGCATCAACTTCTGAAAACTCTCACCCACGATCTCGCCATCCAAGACAAACCTGCCGCCGGTTCTGGCACCATACTTGAACGTCTCGCGATTGTCTGTCAGGAAGTCTTGTATCTGGGGGAAGTTTTCAAACACCTTGCCATTGCGGCTGTATAATGTGCAATTCAATCCGTTGAACACTGCCAGCACACGCACACCATCCAGTTTGACTTCTAGTCGCTTACGGCCCTTCATCTTGGCCGGATGGTCGCCGGAATCCTGTGCCAATTGGCAACTGAAAACTGGGATCTCCCATTCGGTGTTCTTGAGGATCTTGTTGAGAGTCTTTTCACTGATGCCGCAACGGAGATCTTTGATCAGCACACGCCGGCACACTAGGTTCCATTGCTCACTGTCAAACTCCTGCATCAACTCATATATCCGATCACGAGCCGTGTTGCCGGTGTAACTACGAGTGCGGAGTGCTTCTGCCAGTGCCCAGAACTTGACCCAAGGATTGGCTGCATCAGTGATGCCCTCACTTTCGGGAACCTTCTTGACATTGTAAACGAAGTAGGGGTTGTAGGCCAGGTAGGCGTTGTAGAGGAAGCACTGTGCCGAAGCCGACCCCAACTTGGAGGCCATGTGTGCTTTCTCGATCACCTTTTCTTTGTGGATGCGACTATCGCTGGATTCGAGATCTTGGATCCAATCTGCTGCCATCGTGCCTGTGAATGCCTTTTCGTCGTGCCTATCAAATGCCTGTGCTTTATTTAAGGTCATTCCCATGTGTGAAATATCCTAGGTTATTGTTTGGTGACTTCAGCGGCTTTTTTGGCACCTTCGTGTACGATGGCACCGGCACCTGAGGCCAATTGGCGTGTCTCAGAAGGATAATAGTGGTAGATCAAGATCCCCACAATCGCACCAATCAAATATTTCATCTCAAGTCCTTTACAGTAAGTGGATGCTGACACAGCCAGTCAATCCGGTGAGTAGGTACAAGCCTGCCGCGAATAGCCACCATTTCATCTTAGGATCCAGTCACTAGATGCAGTTCGTTGCCGTTCCGCAACTCAAACGCTTCGATGAAGATGTGATGAGCATCGCCTGAATTACGGATGGCCCAGTCAGCGGCACGATAGATGTCGCCCCAGGTGCTGCCAAACACCGGCACATGCTGACCCTGATAGCACACGAACGCATCTGATGTGTAGGGATGATCCCGGATGAAGCCATGCTCTTCCAGTTCGTAGATCGACCAAATGGTCTCCAGTTTATTGTCTTCTTGGAACCTGCGAAAGTACGCCATCTTGCGATCGAAATCTTGCTCTTCCTGCTGATAAGCACCAGCCAAGGCCTCACGGATAGCGTCGACCGTGGCTTCGAGACCTTTGTTGGGGGCGAAGCAAAGAGCGTTATGGATCCGAGAGAACTCTTCTGCGGTAAGGGTGACTGCTGTATTCATATCTAACTCCTAATTTCTAACTGTATGTCTTATTATAGCCGAAATAGCCTTTATTGGTCAACCGGCTGTTCCAGGGCTTGTAGCCGCAGATATTCTTGGTTCAGTTCCGCGATACGCCGCTCGTTGCGGGCATTGGCTTCCAGATCCAGTTCTCCACGCACCTCACAGAGATAGATCAGCTCTTCGATCACTTCGTTTAGGGTCTTAGCCACGGATGTTTCCTCCTTGTTCGATCAGTTGGATGGCTTCGTCGATGCACATCTTGGCACTCACAACCGCATCCATTTCCATGTTGTACTGGGCATCGCTCAACACCGAGTAGGCCTGGCCTTCTGGCTCAAAGAAGAAGCCACGCTCATCGCCGGTGTAGAATCGCTGGATAGTGATCTTCACACGATTCAGGGTCTGGCGAGCATCTTCCAGTTCGCCCCAGTTGGCTTCACGCCAGGCAGCACCCAGCATCTCTTCGATGATCTGCCGGGGCTTGCGAGTGTTTAGGTAACTGGTCACTGCTTCTTCCACTTGCTCGCGGGTGGCACCAAACATGCGGACTTCACGTTTTTGGCTGTCAGTGAGTGCATCATAAACGGCTGTGGACATCATCTGCTCCTTTTGTTTACTGTATGCATACATTATACGAAAATGATGAATTTTTGGTCAACCTCACACAAAATGCTAGGTTAGTAAGTGCTTACCAAAGAAAACCCTGCCGGAGCAGGGTTTTTGCTGGATTCTAAACTAAGTTTAGAACTTGTGTTGCAGACCCACTGTGGTGACTTTGGTATCGTTGGTTGTACCACCAGCGACATCCAGATCACTGTAGCCCACATAAGCGGATGTGCGCTTGCTGAGTGCTTTCTCGACCATAACGCCATAATAAGTGGCATCAGATGTAGCTGTGTCGCTGTCGTTCTTGCCATAGGAAGCACGAGCGATCAGGCTGCCGCTGAGAGGCAGGGTCGCACCCACTTGATAGGCTGTGGCTTTGACGCCAGCACCACCATCTTGTGTGGCATACAGGGCACCGATTTGTGCCTTGCCCACTGCGAACTGAGCACCAACGGTGTTGCCTTTGGCGTCACCTTTCTTGGCTGTGGTAGCGATGATCTTGACACCCTTGACGATGTCACCTTCGATACCAACTGCAGAGGATTCTGTACCTTGAGCATCACCAGCAGCGGTGGCTGCTGTGTCATTGGTGTAGCTACCGCTGATGCGGAATCCAGCCAGTGTGGCTTCCAGCTGAGTGGCGTTGGGATGGCGATTGCCTTGGCCCATGGTCGTGGAGAAACCAGTGGTGGCACTCAGGTCTGCCAGGTTCATGCCAGCAGCACCGTAACCATAAGAATCTTTGGCGATGTCTTGCAGACGGCCTACACGCACGCCTGTGCCATTTTGCTTGAGTTCAACCCAGCTCTGACGATCGAATGTGAGACCGCCACCGGTGCCGTCGCCAGTACCGTTGCCGACGTTGAGGTCACCTTCCAGGTTGAAACCAGCCTTGAGGCCGCCACCTAGATCTTCTGTTCCACGGATGCCCAGTACAGAGCTGCCCAAATAGTCGGCATTGCCTTGTACAGTGGTCTTGACACCGTTGACTTCTTTTTGTGCCACGGCAGCATCAATGGTACCGTAGACAGTGACGTTCTGTGCGAAAGCAGCAGTTGAACAAACGGCCAAAGCCGCAGCGATTAGAGTTTTTTTCATGAAAAAGATTTCCTTTTTTAATAGAGATTTGCTTTGATCAAAGCCTAGTATTTACCGGTAGATCGCCCTGAGAACGATTTTATTGGTTGTTTTGGGCGAATTCTGTGGCTTCTGCCACAGTATCTTGGCTGGGCAGCAGAGTGGCTTCTGTGACAGTGGTGGATGTGTCGGGCAGTTGAGTGTCTAGTAGTATGCCAGCATCGCTTAAACGGCGTATATTACGTCCCTCCCGCATGCTGGACACTACCGCTTGTCCGTAAAGGCTATTCAGATTGGCCACGTTTTCAAAGAACACTGCCGATCCGCCTTCGGCTGTATCTAATCCGATGTCATGCAGGTTTGTCACCACGCTCATGGTCACTGAATTGACATTGGCTTCAAGATTAGCGAAATCGATCTTGGCCAAGGATCGGTTGGTGGTCTCTGTGGCTAATTGACTGGCAGAAGCATTGAAAGCATCATTGGCTTGGGTGGCCAACGTCGAATTGGTGGCCGCGATGTTGGCTATCAAATTGGCTGCAACAGGTATCAGCCCTGAAGAAAACGCATTGCTAATAGCAGCATTGGCAGTGTTGCCTGCATAGTTGCCTGAACCATAGACACCAACTGGTATTTGTACTTCATAAGGACCGCCCGATCCGAGGTCAACTGTATAAGTATTGGCCAGGCAGTATTGCATCACAGTATAGACACCAGTGCTGCTGCTGGAGGGTCCAGCATTGGCAGTCAGCACATCCAATTCTCCATCATTGTTAAGATCTTGTAGTACTGAAGTGACCACCGGCAATTCTTCGTTGTGTACTGCACCAGCGGCTGTGCCTATTACATCATACACTGTGAGAGTGTTGTCGGGACCTGTGCCTGTAGCTAATGTATTGGCATAATAGCTTTCTACCGCCGGAGGGATAGGAGACTCCAGTGCCTGGATCAGCGGCAGATCGTAGTTGCTCTCTAACTGTTCGATGACCGGAGCCAAGGTTTGCAGATCAGCCTCGGCAATGTTTTTAGTCTGCAAGAGAGCACGCTCCAGGGCCTTGTTGGCCAAAGCTTGGTCAGGAGGTATGATCTTTTCGAGGCTGTTTAAGGTGGTCATGTGGTTATGAGTTTTTCGTTGTTACGCAATACCGTAGCAAGATTGGTGTTGACTGCACCAGCAGCATTGTAGATTCCTTTTAACCCATCAGGTGTGGGCATGGTCAAGGTGCTGAAACTGTTGGGGAGAATCTTTTTAGGATCCAGTAACTGGGCCATGTTGTTGATGCCAGGTGTAGTGACATTGAGAATACTCTTGACCTGTGTGAGATCATTGCCGGTTATATTGCCCATGGCCGAATACAAAGCCTTGTTGACCGAGTCACTGACTCCGCCAAAATTTACATCTGTGATGTTGTTGAGAATACTGGGATTGATACCAGCCGTACGGACCGCGGCATCGATGGCCGGAGTGAGTCCACCTCCCACCGACACCACTTGTTTGAGCAGAGCTGAAGGATTGCCAAGGTTGCTGAGATTGCCAAGGTCTATGGCCGATCCCACGTTGACTAGGTCGCTACCAAGGGAACTGAATGCACCCGACACTTGATTGAGACCACCAGTGATGAGATTGTCCATGCCACCGGTTAGACCGCTGAAAGTTGTACTGAGATTGGTGACATTGAGAGCGGAATTGATGAATCCATTGGTCAACCCAGCGTAGCCTGTTGCTGCTTGGAACACCTGCCCAAACTTGCTGAGATCTCCACCGCCCATGATGCTGGAAGCGGTGGTATTGATCAATCCTGTGAGCCCACCTGATGCAACTGATCCCAAAACAGAAGTGAAATCAGTGGGTATAGCATTGGTCAGGGCCGGAAACACATCAGCCCCCAGTGTCCGTAAGCTGTCAAGGACTCCACCGTCCAGTATTCCCGTGGCAGAAGTCACAATGTCACTGAATTGACTGGTGATACCGAGACTATCAAAACTTCCAAGATTGCTGAGCAAAGATGAATTGATGCCTAGTCCCACGCCCGACAGCAGGCCTGCACCTGCTATAGCCATCACCGGAGATAATAGACCTCCACAACTCATCTCAGAGTCCTATGTTGACATCGGTGCTGCCCAAAGCCACGATGGTGCATCCGGCTAGATATGATCCTTGTGTAGCAGCCGGACGACCGTTGATGAAAACCGATGTTGATCCTGTCATGACGGGTGCCACATGCGTAACACAAAATATACCGGCGGGCCGCAGATGCGGAGTAGAAAGATCTCCCACTCTAGCAGCCGGACGACCGTTGATAAGGACGTCAGTGCTGCCAGTGGCTATCACATAGGCACTACAATGAGGTATTCCGGGATCTCCGACTCTTGCTGCTCCGGGCATGAACTATCATCCTGTTATGATCTGCTTGCGTACAGGTGCTATACCTGTGGTAGCCTGGATCCAGCTGTCGCGAACGTCATCGCGGGTCTCTGCGATCAAAGCCCAACTATGATTATTTAGCCGCATAGTTTTGTCGAGATTTGCCGAAAACAAACCCGGCATCATCTGCAGGCCCTGTTGGCTGATCACTGTCAGGATAGGATGATCGATCTCTAGATAATCTGGCTCGATTTTCGTTAGTTTTGCCACCAGTTCTTCACCGGTGTTGAGTTTGAAAGTGTAGACTGTGTTTAGTTCTAAGTTCATAGGTTTCCGATATCGTTGGCTAGAGCATCACGCAATTCTAGTTCTTGGCGTATCTGCTCTGGGGTCATCTTACTTAAACCTTGCCAACCACCAGCGACAAAAACTTTACCATTGAGATAGATCTGGGGTACAGTCCTGTGCCCTTCGCCCATGATGAATTCCCTAGCATCAGAATCCTGTTCGATGTTGATTTCTGTGAAAGAGATATCGTTGTTTTTGAGATAGTTTTTGGCGTTGACGCAATAAGGGCAAACTGTTTTGGAATATACTGTAAGCATTAGAGGCTGAGTCCTGATAGGGTTGATTCGGTGACGTCTTGTTTGGTTCCACCTACTA
>JACCDP010225554.1_pt1 | contig 11318 bp, 13 predicted proteins | sample 7445841 | NCBI WGS metagenome assembly JACCDP01 (sample SAMN15323441, study PRJNA562643) | freshwater metagenome | isolation source: river surface water | place: USA:Blue River Watershed | collected 2017-08-17
GGGGAAGGACCGGGTGCTGAAGATGGTCCCTGAGCCTGAGGAGGAGTAGAGGCTGGGGCGAAAAGTGGTGGGTGTTGGAAGGACCACGCTTTTTCGTGGTTTGCCGAATCCTAAGCAAGTTAGCCCAAGAAAATTGAAGTGAATCCCAATTTTTTTGGCTCAACTAACAATGCAAGACTTTCCAAACACTTTCGCAGTTCTTCGGCGACTCAGCACAAGAGGATCACACTGGCAGTTCTTTGAAGCGAACTACAATGAGAATCAGAACGCCTATGAGGTCAAGACACCTTCATGGGAAACAAATGTGACTCATGTCATAGACTCAGGGATTCTTCCTTTCCAAGAGAATGCTGTTCGCTTTGTTCGCATTCAACTTCCCAATGGCTCTGTGCGGCAGGTGATCTTCTGGTTCGTTCCTGTTCTTGTAGACACAGGAGTCAAAGACAGAATTCCAGTCATTGATTTCAGTTTTAAAGCATGGTTGCCGAGACCTTCTCATCGCATACGAGCAGAGTATATAAATGAAATTACCCAGACAATGGAATCTCTTGAGAGGCGTTTCAGTTCTCTTTCAGGATCCATTTCATATATTCCTGATGACAATGAAGGCACTCCTTCTCTGCCGATTCGTCCACCCACACCTCCTAGACAGAGGTCTCGATCTTCTACACCACCTCAAACTGATTCAGATGATGAAACTCAGTCAATCATCACAGTCTATCCCAATCAATCTTGGCTTGGATCTCCTCGTCGTCTAGAGTTTCCTCCTCTGCCTCCTAGCCCTACAGATGATCAAAGGGTTCCTCTACCTATTCCTGAACATGTTGGTAAACTTTTGATGGATCATGCCAGAGGAACAGGGGATTCATGTCCAATCACGGCAGTTCCATTCAAAGAGATATCAAATCTAACAGTGACATCCTGCTTTCATATATTTGATTCTCAGGCTTTGAATCGTTGGAGACAAGAACATACATCGTGTCCAGTCTGTCGGACTATGATTACAAATGTTGTAACGAAATAAAAAATTGAATCTAAGGCGTCATCACATATTTGTCACCAATGAGCAGCGCAACAAATGGACAACCAACCACAGACACGTCAAGAGAAGAAGGGTGGCAAGAAGGGTCCAAAGGACTCTATCTACAGCAGTCGTCGGGTGCGACAGATGGAAGCACTCGTGGAGAAGAAGGGCGGTCTCTCATCATCAACATCGAGAACGCCAGAGAAGCAAAAGTCTTCGTCGCCTACGGGATCCAAACCGCAGAGGAGGTAAGGACGGAGATTTTTGCTAGGTATCCAGCGATGAAGGATCCAAAACTTCTCTTGCAAGTTTATTCATCCAGACAAGGTTCTAAAGGTAGACAAGTGTTAGAAGGACTCTTGCCACCTCTGGAGGAAGTGTGGGTTACATTGTATTTGCGGAAGCATTGATAAAAAAAATTGAAATCTTTTTTACTCGCTATCTTGGTGTTGTGGAACAAAAGCAAGATGCCGAGCAAGAATACGACCAGGAAGAACAAGAAGGAGGAGACTGTCAAGCCAATGGCTGCGACGGTTGTGAAGGATGACGACGATGACTGGGGGGCTGCAAAGATTGTGGTGAAGAGTGAACCCAATCAGACTCGGAAGAAGAAGGCGGCGCCTGAGCCTGTCAAGGAGCCAGAGCCTATTGTGGTCACGCCACCGATTCCTGAGTGGGAGCAGGTGGGCATGACTGAGCAGGAGTATAAGGCTTTGAGGGAGCGCGTGGCGAAGCAGATGGCAGAGTGGCAGATGGAGAACATGCGTGCAGCGATGGAGGCTGACTTGGACTCTGTGTGCTACTGGAGCAGCCGTCTGGAGACCTTGGAGCGCTGCCGCGAGCGCTACAACAAGAAGCGGGGCTGGTCTGCGGAGGACATTGACGCAGTGAACGAGATTGATGCGGAGATCCAGGAGTGCGAGGACAACATCGATCGTCTGGAGGGTTGGGATTCGTTTGAGGGAGAGGAGGTGGCCGCCTACTAGGTTGTGGGGGAACAAAGAAGGGGTTCAGTGAAAAATTGAACTTCTTTTTTGTGGAGAGAACAGGAACAATCATGGCTGACTACAAAACGATTATCATCAAGGAGTTGGATACACTGAGGCGAGCGGACACGGCAAAGAAGGAACCTTTCTCTGCAAAAGCGTATGCCAAGGTGATTGAGCAGTTAAAAGCAATGGACACTCCTATCCTAAGCATCAATGATGTGAAGGATGTAAAAGGTGTCGGAAAAAAGATCAAGGAAAAGATTCAGGAGATTTTGGAGACAGGATCCCTAAAGGCAGCAACAGAGGCGAGGAAGGAAACCAATCTAGAGAGTTTGGATCTGCTTCAGGGGATTCATGGAATCGGTCCTGTGAAAGCGAAACAGTTGGTGGAGACAAAGGGGATCAAGACGATTGAGTCTCTGCGGAAGGCTTTGTCAGAAGATCCAGACTTGCTGAATGATGTCCAAAAGATGGGTCTGAAATATTATGAAGATGCGATTCTCCGCATCCCCCGTCACGAGATGCTGCTTCATGAAACACTGATTCTGAATGCATTGGATCCTCGCTTTACAGGAGCAGTGGTGGGTTCCTTTCGCAGAGGAGCAGCATCCTCAGGAGATATTGATGTTCTACTCATGCTCCCCGATACAATGAGTAAAAAGGAGCAAGGGCAACTGTTTCTAGAAACGATTCAGATGTTGAAGGAGTCGGACTATATTGTGGATAGTCTGGCACAAGGTCCCAAGAAGTTTCTGGGATATGTAAAGTTGGAAGAAGGGGCGAAAGCAAGGCGCTTGGATCTCTTGATGACTCCTGAAGAGGAGTTTGCATATGCGATTCTGTATTTCACAGGATCCCAAAACTTCAATGTAGCCTTTCGTTCCTACGCGTTGGAGAAGGGATATACTCTAAATGAGCATACTCTGAAGCCTGTGAAGGAGGGCGTTCCAGAAGTCCCTTCTATGAAAACAGAGGAGGATATCTTTGCTTTCCTGGGATTGGAGTATGTGAAGCCAGAGGACAGAGAAGGCGAAAAGAATATTATTCCAACTGTATAGTTTGGATTTCACAGTTTTCTGGCTCTGCTAACTTTTTTTGTCCTATAGCATGAATAAAATCACGGTGACAAATAACAAGAACTTTTTGTCCAGGCTCCACTTTTTCTTTGAGATATTGCTGAAACTCTTTGATTCGTTTTCTTAGTTCTTCTTCTGATTCAAGGTTTGTTTCATCTTCCCCCTCTAAGAAGTCGCAGATATCAACTCTTACCTCACGACATAGATCTGTAAAATACAGTTTTTTTGCTGATAGTTGGCTATATTGAAGAGTTTCCCTAGCCCTCTTCAATATAGAGCAGATGATTATATCATAATGACCAGTGACTTGTTCAGCCTGGTTTTGACCATGATCAGTGAGAGGACAGTCTTTTTCAGATGTTTGGTCCCGATTAAAAACACTTTGCGCGTGACGAAGAAAGGAGACTTCCATCTAACTAAAGAACTTGTTTCTTATTTCTTTAAAAATGGGATATGTGCTCAAAGTGATCTGGGCCTGTAAAGTCTTTTTAACAGGAGCAAGTGCTTGGAAATATTGTTCAGAAAGTATTTTATCACCTACTTGTTGTGCGTCGGCACTCTATGCTGCTGTAATTTTAACAGCAATCTTGTTTAGTCTCAAACGGGATAAGATTTCTATTTCTGTAAGTTCTCAAGAAGATCTGTATTTTCGCCAGTTAGAGGAAGGATTGATGGAAACATTTACTCCTGTAAAACAGAAGCATGGTTCAGTTCACAGTTCTATACGGCCAAACCAACTCGAATGGGAAAACTCTTTCCAAGAAAAATACAGGTAACCCACCAGTGATTTCTTTGAAAGGAGAACCGGGAAAAGTCTATACATTGCTCATGTCCGATCCAGATGCTCTAGCAAAGTCTTGGATTCACTGGTTGATTACAAATATTCCAGGAGAGGCTACTGATATTGCAGAAGGTCAGGTTGTTGTAAACTATGCAGGACCTTCTCCACCTTCAGGCACCCATCGGTATATTTTTACCCTCTATGAACAACCTGGGGCATCTCTTATGGTAAGTGCACCATCCGAGCGAGGAAACTTTGATGTGAAAGGATTTGAGCAACGGTTGAGTCTTCAACCGGTGGCAAGTCGCATTGTAAGAGTGCCTGCAAAATAAAAAAATTGAACTAAAAATTTGAACATAAAGCCCTTTTGAGGAAAGAAAGCAAAATGGCGTTTAACGACATGAACTCAACAACGATTGGCACGAAGGGCAGCGATGTCTACACGGCAAACGGGGTCAATGACCCCCGTGTGGCACTCAGCGTGCTCCTGGTGCAAGGTGCGGATGAGAGCAACATCACCAGTGGCCTGGATGCGATTCTAGCCACTGGCGACCGTCAGATGGTGGAGGATGCGTTTGTCCTGGCCTTCCAGGCACGCGATGTCCGTGGTGGAAAGGGGATTCGTGATGTGACGCAGATCATGATCAAGCATCTCCTCTCCCAGCCGAAGTGGCGTCCCATCATGCTGGACCTGCTGGAGAAGATTCCCGAGTATGGTTCCTGGCGGGACCTGAAGTTGCTGGGCATCTTCGGCTACGGGGAACTGCCTTGCTACGCGGATGAACTCATCAGTCGCGTGGCGCAACTCTTCCAGGATCAACTCACGCAGGACTGGCGGATCATGGTCTCTGACCCCACGAAGGTCTCTCTGGCGGCGAAGTATGCTCCTCGCGAGTGTCACGAGAACCGCTTTGAGAAGGCTCTCACCAAGGATTTGGCCAGCAAACTCTGCTCCATGGATGGTCCTGTCATGTCCCATCAGCTCAAGAGCTATCGCCGCATGATCTCCCATCTCAACCTTGTTCTGGACACGACGGAGGTGAAGATGTGCGGCAAGCACTTCGCTGAGATTGAGCCTGGCAAGGTGGCGGGCCGCTGCCTCCAGAAGAACATGAAGGCATTCCTGAACCAGCCATCTACCTACACCAAGGCGAAGCACCCTCGTCCTCTGTCCACATCGGATCGGTTGGCCTGCCAGGAGCACTTTGAGGAACACTTCGCAAAGGCGGCCCGTGGTGAGGCGAAGGTGAACGGCTCCAAGACCGTCTTCCCTCATGAACTGATCAAGAAGATCGTTCACAGCGTAGGTCGCAGAACCTATGACTGGGAGGATCCCAGCACGGTTCACACTACCATGACGGAAGAGGAGAGGGATGCACTGGTGGCCGTCTGGAACCAGATGGTGGCAGATGCAAAGGCGGGTGGGGGTCTGGGTCGCAGTTTGGCTATGTGCGACTTCAGCGGCTCCATGCTGTCGTCTGGCACGAACGGTGATACTCCCTACTGGGTCTCCATGGCGATGGGCCTGCTGATCTCGGAGGTGGCCACCGAGGAGTTTCAGGACATCTTCCTGACCTTTGACTCCCAGCCGACGATCCACCAGTTGCCCAAGGGGGACATCTTCCAGCGGGTGGCCTCCATCCATGCGGATCTAGCCCAGGGCACCAGCACAGACTTCCAGAAGGCAATGGATCTGGTGCTGCAGCGGTGCAAGGAGCAGCGCATTCGTCCTGGCTATGAGCCTGAGAACCTCATCGTCCTGACGGACATGAACTGGGATCAGGCTTGCGGCTCTGACCGTGCCAGCCTCTACACAGGCAATCGCTACCGTCACCACGTGAAGACGGATGCATGGCAGACCCATGTGGAGATGATCCGCGAGTCCTTCAAGCGGGCTGGCGAGGATATGTGGGGTCCTGGCAACGGACTCACGATGCCTCGCATCGTCATCTGGAACATCGCGGCATCCTCAACGGACTTCCATGCAAATGCCGACACAGAGGGTGTGGTGATGCTGAGCGGCTGGTCGCCGAGCCTGTTCAAGGTGCTCCAGAAGGAGGGTGTGGTCATCCAGACTCCCTACCAGGCACTGCGAGTCCAACTGGATGATGAGCGGTATGAGCCTGTGCGGCAGCGCGTGCGGAGCCTCTACAAGCCTACTCGTATGTAACTCCAAAAAAAAACCAAAAAATTGAGTGCTTCGTGCACTCTTTTTTGTAGATAGTGAAATGAGTTCTACTGTTCGTGCATTTGTCAACAACAAGCGTATTGCTACGGGTAAGGTTTGGAATGACAGGTTCCTCCAGGTCTATCCTGAGCGAAGGGTGTTTGCAACTGAAGCAGAATGGCGTGCTTCTGTCAATCAGCGCAACCAAACTGTTCTTACCTTTGATGGAGAACCTGCACCTTCCCAACCTGTTCCCCAGACTCGTCCTCGGTCTGTGGCTGCAAGCACTGTTCCATCTACACATGTTTCTCTGAATCCTCGTGACTGGGAAGTCCAGGAAGAAAAGAAGAAGGCAACTCTTCCTGCTGGCAAGTATTATATTGGTGATCTTTGCTACGCCCTGGATGATACACTCTATGACAAGGTGTTTGGTCCTCGGTATGAATCGGGCCTGTTTACTTCCAAACAAAATCTTGCTCATGTCTTCATGATGGGAAACACTGATGATGGCCTCTTCCGTGGATCTGATGGAAAGGAGTATCCTGTGGATGCTGGGATTATTGGTATTGCATCTGAGGCAACTCTAGATCCAAAGAAGGCTCCTTATGATGGTGGCTCCCTCTATACATTTAAGAGTCCTGTGAATGTGAAACTTCGTGAGGACAAGTTTATCTTCTACGGTAACGACTACAATGATCCTCATGTGACGATCTATATTTATGAAGAGGATTACGAAGACTCCGAGTGAGCGGAAAAAAATTGAATTTAAAATTCCGCTGGTTCGGTAGGTGTAGCGGTTGAGTGAGCCAGTCAACTCAACCAACTGCTACTGAAAGGGAACGCACAGCAATCCATCTTAAACATACAGTTTATTTCTGTTCCCTGTCCCTCAGTTATTCTAAAGGCTTCTCACAGCAATCCAACAGTTAAATCTTAACTTCAGAAGCCTGATCTGGATCAAGGATTTGATCCATACAGCAACCCTCTTATAACGATTGATTCTGGACTCTGTTGTAAAGAGTCCATACAGCAACCCTCTTATAACGATTCATTCTGGATCAAGCATTTGATCCATACAGCAACCCACCTCTAAGATTAGTATCCACTCATTTTGATTTCAGATTTCATCTGATAAGGATAAATCTTCAATCAAATGAGTTAGGAACTCTGGAAAGAGTTCCTACAGCAAACCTCCTCTAACGATTCGTGGCGGACTCTGTGAAAAGAGTCCCAACAGCAACTCACACAAATAGTCTCTTGTAGGTAGTTTCTCTGTATAGTAATGTCGTCTTTGTTATCTGTTTGCATTCTGTATGTTACTTTCTGTCTTTACTTCCTGTCTTGCTTTGCTCGTTTGTTTAGTTTTTTTACAAAAAAAAGTGTGCCAACATTTCTTACACTCTTTTTTTTATGAGCGGTAATACACGGCGCTGATCATTTCGTCATGAAACCACTCGGCTTTGTTCTTGTTCTCAAACATGATCATCATTTGAGGCTGAGAGAGATTCTTGTTGAAGTTGTTGAGCAGGAAGCGATTGCCCTTCACACGCATCTCCTTGATTTCACTGTAGGGGATAGAACGATTACGATACAGGATAAACTTGTTACCCAGCACAATCTTGTCGCCAAAACGATCGGTTAGTTGGAAAGGACTCATCTTGCCTAGTTTTCCAGGCAAATCCTTTTAAATTCAAATTTTTTTACTGGTTCTTTCTGAAACATTCAGAGAAAACCAGAAAAAATCCCCTACCTTTGCAGCCAAGAGGTTCGCAGGACATGGTGATCCTATAACCTTGAATCTTGGATTTGAAAGAATGTTGCATGTTCAGTTCTAAGCGTTTTTTGTTGATGGTTGAAAGCACTTGAACTTTGGAAGTTACACTTTATTTCGTGATCTTTGAAACGCCTATACAACTTGTTACCAAGTTCGTTATAGTCGCGAAATTAAATGTGCACTACACAGCGATATCGTCCGCTGCCAACGACCATTTTGCTCTTCACAAAGGTAGGGGGGAAGTCTATTTTTTATTTAATAACGATCATTTGGGATGTAACTTGGGATCACCACCTGAGACGAGCAGTTAGGCACAGTGATCAGTGTCTTTCCATTTGACTCAGAGAGCACCCAGTCTACATTGGTCTCAAAGGTTGCAATCTCCTCTCCAAGATCGGAGATCTTTCGGGCCAGATCTAGAGGGTCCACCAGTTCTACGCGGTTGTTGGCGCGGAATGTGTTGGTGAGAGCCGTCACCGTCTCAGGATTGGTTTTTACATCCTTGCCCAACTCAGACTGAAGGAGCCGCTCTAGACGACTATCCATCTGTTCCTTTAGGCTATCATGCTGAGAACGCTTCTCTTTGAGAAGGTCCTTCATTGCTTCCAGCAGCCGCCGTTTATTCTCAATGGAGTGCTTATGTTCAATCGCCTCTGCGACAGTGCCTTCCCAGGTTCCAATCTTTACCTGAGTGGTAGAGTTGGAGAGAACGACTGCTCGCTTGATGGAGTCTCGCCGCTTGACAAGATCCATATAAGACTGATACTCTGCTTGAGCAGTCGCCTTGAGTTTCTCCGCATCTACACGGTTTCCTTCCGTGCTAACATCCACCCAGCGCATGTGAGTGAGATGAGTCTGCAGACGCCTGTCCAGCAACTTCAGTTCTGCCAGGCCTTGAGTGATACTCATTGATTGGGACATTTCTTCGTAGACTCTACCAACAAAAGAAATGAATTCAATTTTTTGATTTCAGCCTAAACTTTTTTATTCAAACTAACCAAGAATGACTCAACAAGATTCTACATTTTCATTGTTAGCCACAACAATGATTTTGTCATTTTCTTCTCTAGGATACATTTTTCATTATTTTCAGAAGAGAATTGATGAACTAGAAAAAAATAAGAAAGATATAGATACAGAGGATCTTGTAGAAGAAAATGTCTTTCAGGCTTGGTCAGGAACCTTTGCAGATGGACAAAACAGTTTGATTGCAACACTTGTTTGGAAAAAAGAATCTTCTCGGAAAAAAAATAGCAAATGGCTAGATTGGAATGGAGAACAGGATGGATCTGTCACAAATCGTGATTTCTACATTCAGAAAGAAAGTCCGTGCTTTGATTGGCAAATAACAAAACGAGACAATGATACAAAGGCAGTTGTGAAGGAAACCTTTATGGATGGTTGGAATAGTGTTATTCTTTTAAAGATGACAATGTTTGTAGAGCAGGAAAAATCAAATGATGAAATGAATCTCTTTTTCCAGAATCTTTTACAGGCAAATCAGGTAGATTGGCAGAAGTGTGTTTACTCAACAAATGAAATCAACCGGATTTTTGATTGAGTTCCAAACAGTGAGTATAGGCAAGGTGTTCATTGTTGCAATGGTCTTCCTGCGTCTTGATTCGCATGCATGTTTCAAAGAGATTTCGTTCTGAGAAACAAGGACTCTTGGGTTCTGCTGCTTGTTGAATCACAGTTGTTGCCGCTGCAGAAGGTCCAAGAATAGCATTTACAGCACGATGAGCAATGGCTTGACCAGCACCAAATCCAATCCCTTCTTTAATCAGTTGTCCAAATCCGGGTTGAGTGACAGGAGGAGGAATGATTGCTGGAAATGATGGTTTAGAAGGAGTGATGGAAGGAGGTTTACTTTTGGTAGAAGAATAAGTGGAGGATCGGGGCATTGTTTCTATAGTGTAGAAACACAGTTTTCAAATTTTGATAGAGGTTCAAAAATTGAAATCTGTGGATACAAATATTCTTTGTAGAGAAATGGAAGTTGAACTTCGTAGTTTGATTGGTCGGTATGGTATGCGCGCAGTCCATGAAGGGTTGATGAAAGAAATGCAAGATACATACTCCTATCTGCAAACGGTCTTTCCTGTAAAAAATGAGATTGTGATGCCTCCAAGCCATTTTGTTCCCACAGTAGAAGTTGTGAAGAGCACAATCCCTGAAAATATTGTTCATGAATCTGTCATTGTGGAGAAGGTCACAGGCGATGCTGATAGTCTAGACGGTGATCTGGAGGAAACCCCTGTAGATCCAACTGTAAAGCAAATCACCATTGCTTCTGACTCCAAACCAAAGGTTGCAAAGACTGCAGTGGTTGTCAAGCATCAGAAACAGCAGCATCGTGAAGAAGTAGACAAAAAGAGAGCCGAACTCCTTGGAAAGGGTGTGAAGCCAGAATCACTTCTCACAGAAGACAATCTCCGCAAGTGGCTGGGTCAAGGGTATAGTTATCAGAAGATTGCAAAGGAAACCGGTGTTCATGAAGTGCAAGTCTCCAATGTCTGTAAATCGTATGGTCTTCAGAGCAGCATCTCACGCTATGTTGCTATGAAGAAGTCTGGTTAATCGTTTATTCTTATTTAGACAACTGATGAATCCTTCTTTTTTCTGCCACCACGTTTCTTTTCTTCATGGACGGCTGGAAGAACTTCGGGCTCTGCTGTTTCCTCCAGTTCTACATTCTTTCCTGTCAGAATTGCAATCATAGATTGGAGTTCTTCTTTTTGTGCGGCCAGATTTGTCTTTGTATGACTGATCATATCTTCTATCTTATCTTGGAGAGCCTTGATATCTTTGACAAACTGTGCCATACCTGCTGTAATCCGTGTGATCCCATTTTGCGCATACACAAGAGCCCTGTCAATCCGTTCTTTATAGACAGGGAACTCATCCTTTTCCACATTGTCTGCCAGAATACACCTGTAAGGTTTTACAGTTTGGAAGATCACATCTAGAAAGTGAAGAATCAAATCCATATCTTCCTGTAAAAAGAAAGGGATGTAGAGAATCAGTTGGTTTGTTGGAGTCCATTCCAAACTGATTCCTCCAAAGCCTGTAATTCCTGTATTCAGAGACACAAAGACACCTACATCTGTTTCGGGATGCTCACGCATATCAGTGCGAAGTTTCTCCACTTCTTTTGACTTCACAACATCTGTATAGTTCTTGACTTCAAACCGAATATTTATACTGTAAAGATTCATTTGGTAATCTGCTGCGTGTCCTTTGTCACCTTGATAGATCAAAGTCCAACCCATCTTTTGTTTCAGAATCTGTTCAAACTGTTCCTCTCCTTCCTTGCCTTTCTTTGTGGAGTTCTGTTGAACTGTAATCTTGGATTCCACTTTTTCTTTGAGAGACCGATTCTCAGTTCGCTGTAATTCTAGTTCTGTTTTAAGTAAGTCAATCATTTGGTTATCTGATTCTTTTTGCTGATGAACTCGTCGCTCTGCTTCTTCCAAAAACTGCTCTCTGATTTTTTCATACGAGGCA
>JACCDP010298640.1_pt1 | contig 11316 bp, 10 predicted proteins | sample 7445841 | NCBI WGS metagenome assembly JACCDP01 (sample SAMN15323441, study PRJNA562643) | freshwater metagenome | isolation source: river surface water | place: USA:Blue River Watershed | collected 2017-08-17
AATATTATAATAAAAAAATTCAAAGAATTTTAGAAGTAGACGATGATCCATTTGACTTTGAAGGCTTAAGGTATATCAAATCGGTTCATGAGAGTAAGGCATTGAACGAAGACATGCATCCAAAAGTGATTATCTCTGCATCAGGCATGGCAGATGCAGGAAGGGTAAAGCATCACATTAAAAATAATATAAGTAGTGCAAAAAATACCATCTTGATGGTGGGGTATTGTGAGCCAAGATCTCTTGGTGGACGTTTAATGAACGGCGCTACGGAAGTCCGCATCTATGGTGAACCATTTGAAGTAAGATGTAAAATAGGATCAATTAAAAGCATGAGTGCACATGGTGATTATGAGGACTTAATGCAGTTCTTAGCATGTCAAAATCCGGCAGATGTCAAACAGGTATATATTGTTCATGGCGAACCAGCAGTACAAGATCATTTTGCAGAAAGGCTCAGAAAAAAAGGATTTAAGGATGTGATTGTCCCAGAATTGCATGAGACTTATGAACTAAAATAATTTAGTTGCCGAATCAGAGAAAGCTGTGTTCCATTTAAATAATTCAATACAGATGTAAAAAGTACAACTATATTTAAAACAAGGTTTGCGGCGTAAAAATTTGATAGGCTTGTTTTTCGCAAGGATCGGTGGCTTGTAAAAAGTTTTTGGCTACAGTATGTGATTGCATAGCATTGCTATCAATCTTTGTCCCTGCTATTGCTTGTATCTCATTGGTTGTTAATGCCGATGAAACCCATGCTGCTGCTAAGTCCTCGTTCAGTATAGTAGGCATTCTTTTTTTAACATTATGGATCTTACTCATAAATTCATTGGCTTCTGTAGTGATGATGCCAAAACTGTTTTTCACCGTTCCCGATGTATGATCGGTCCAAGTGTTCCAAACCCCCGCGATATAAAATAGTTCCTGATTGATCAATTGAATGCAATGCGGAAACTTTTCTTTATTGACTTCCTGCCATTCAAAAAAATGGGAAGCTAGTACAAGGCATCTATTGGTATGCACTAAAGCTTGTGCAACTTTGTTTTGAAAAATTCCTTCCGATTTAATATTGAGTGTGGTATATTTTTTTCTGGATTCGTTCAATTCTTTTTGATTGCGCACCCAGTTAGGGATCAATTCCCAATGCATCATCCCAGGCCTTAAAATATTTTCTTGTCCTTGTTGTTCATAATAAAGCACCGGCCATGGCTGGTAGCTAAATCCAGATTGGGCAGGCAGCTCAATCGGGTCAAGGTCAATCTTTTTGTCGCCAATTTTGACCGTTTGTTTTTTGGGTATTTTAATCCCTACAACATAACACATAGTATCTAAATAAAGACCAAATATAGATTAAAAAAAGGCAGCTAAAATGACCTAAAATTGGGTAAATTTGAACAAACACAATCTGTATGGTCAAATTTAAACAATTGATTTTAACCATCTTGGCATTTGCTTTACATCTTGCAGTGCTCGCTCAGCCAGGAACCATCATTACCAATATTCAATTAGTGGATGGTACAGGTAAACCCGCTGTTAATGCATCTGTAAGAATTGTTGGTAATAAGATTGTGGCCATTGGCAATTTGAAGCCCAATAAAATGGATCAAATCATAGACGGTAAGGGGAAAGTGTTAGCGCCTGGTTTTATAGATTCGCATAGTCATCATTTTGGAGACCTCAATAAAAATAGAGCAGGGCTATCCACCTCAAGCCAAGGCATTACAACAATTGTGATTGGACAGGATGGAAATGGTTATCCAATGGATAGCTTGACAAAATGGATGCAAATGAATCCTGTGGTGTCCAATGTAGCAACTTATACAGGACAGTCTAGCCTTCGTGAAATTGCGATGGGTGAAAATGATTTGTATCGCAACGCAACTGCTAAGGAGATAGACCAAATGAAATCCATTTTAGCTTCAGAATTAGAGAAAGGTTCATTGGGATTATCCACTGGATTGGAATACGAAGCTTCTTTTTATTCAAGTAAGCAAGAAGTGCTTGATTTAGCTAAAGTAACAGCAGCTCATAAAGGATTGTATACAAGTCATATTAGAAGTGAGGACTTGCATATGGACGAAGCAATCGAAGAAATCATAGAGATTGGCAGACAAACAAAAATGCCCGTTCAAGTTTCTCATATTAAAATTGCTAATAAATTAAATTGGGGTACTGCCAATTTGATTTTAAAGAAGTTAGACGACGCAAGAAAAGAGGGCATTAATATTAGTGCAGATATTTATCCTTATACATTTTGGAATTCAACCTTAAGGGTTTTATTTCCCGGCAAAGACTTTGATAATTTAGCGAGTGCAGAAATGGCTACCAAGCAATTATTTGACCCAAGTGCATCCTACTTAATGCAGTATGCGCCTATTCCAAGTTATAAAGGTAAATCGGTTACTGAAATTGGTATTGAGCGAAATGAAAGTCCTGCACAAGCACTAATGAGTCTAATCAAAATCGCAGAAGACTTTAGCAAAGCCAATCCAAATTATACGGGTAGTGTGGAAGCCATTGCAGGTAAAGCAATGAGTGAGGAAGATGTGAAAGTATTTATGGCATGGCCCGAATCCATCATCTGTTCAGACGGTAATGCAGGCGGGCATCCTAGAGGTTATGGTGCATTCACAAGAGTGTTGGGCAAATATGTTCGTGAAGACAAAGTAATGCCTCTAGAAAAAGCAATTTATAAAATGACAGGACAGTCTGCAGACTTCTTTGGTTTTAAAGACAGGGGTCGTATAGCAGTTGGTCATTTTGCAGACTTGGTTTTATTAGATCCTAATAAGGTCATTGATCAGGCAAATATTAAAAATAGTAAAGCATTGTCTACTGGTATAGACATGGTTTGGGTGAATGGAACCCTTGTTTATCAATCACAAAAATCAACTGGGAAACAACCAGGGGTATTGATTAAAAGAAAATAAGTAATAATAAAAAGATACTTCAATAAAGTAGAAATTTAGAAGCAAAAAATTAGAGAATGAATAACGCAATTGTATTAACAGATGGTTTGTTGATGACATCGGATGCCAAGACAGCACATGGTTTAATTAGAGGCACTGAACGTTTTAACATTCTTGGCCTAATAGATGGCGAAGCCAATGCAGGCAAAGACGCTGGATTTTTATTAGATGGCAAGCATAGGGGCATCCCAGTATTTGCAACTATGGATGATGCGATTGAATCTTTAGAAAAAGTGGATTATTTAATTATTGGTGTGGCGACTGTTGGCGGGAGATTGCCTAAAAATATGTTGGCACTAATATATGATGCAGTCAAAAAAGGGATATCAGTCGTGAATGGATTACACGAATATTTAAATGAGAAAGCCGATTTAGTGGATATTGCGGCAAGCACAGGTGCGCAATTAATTGATGTCAGAAAACCAAAATCAAGGGCAGAATTGCATTTTTGGGATGGTGCAATTTTTAACGTAACAGCACCTATTGTGGCGGTGATTGGCATGGACTGCGCCATGGGTAAGAGAACCACAGCGCGCATGTTAAAACAAGCATGTAATGCCGAAGGAATGAAAGCCGAAATGATTTATACCGGACAAACAGGTTGGTTACAAGGTGGGAAATATGGTTTTATTTTTGATTCTACTTTAAATGATTTTGTTTCTGGTGAATTAGAGCATGCCATTGTAAGTTGTTGGAAGGAAACGCAACCTGATATTTTATTTTTAGAAGGACAATCTTCTTTAAGAAATCCTAGCGGTCCATGTGGATTAGAATTACTAATTTCTGGTAATGCAAAACATGTGGTTTTAATTTTTGCACCAAAAAGAAAATATTTTGACAACGAAGCACATTGGGGTGAGATACCTTCTGTTGCCTCTGAAATTGAAATCATCGAAAAATTAGGATCAAAAGTAATCGCTGTTGCAGTGAACACGGAAAATTGCACAGACGAAGAGGCATATGCTTATCAAAAAGAGTACACAGCAAGTTTAGGTTTACCCGTTTTATTGCCTATTCAAGAAGGTGTTACGCCCGTCATCCCAATACTTAAAGCCTTAATGCATTAGTCATATGAAAATAGTAGCAGTCAGGGCTTACCTAAAAAAAATGGCTTTAAAAAAGCCCTACACCATCGCATATAATACCTTTTCGGATGTGTCTTTGGCATTTTTAGAAATAGAATTGGCCAATGGTATGATCGGCTATGGCTCTGGGAGTCCTGCCGAGGAAGTAGTAGGGGAAACAACCCAACAGACGGTTGCTAATTTGAACAGCTCTTTTGTAGCAAATTTTGTTGGAAGAGATATCCAGCATTTTCAACAAATCATATTTGAATCCAATATACAATTTCCGCACTTGCCTGGTACATTAGCTGCCATTGACATTGCATTGCATGATGCTTTTGGAAAATACTTAGGCGTATCCATTGCATCATTTTACGGACAAAAAATGAATGCATTACCTACTTCTATGACAATTGGTATTAAAGGATTGGATGAAACTATAGAAGAAGCAAAGGAATATGCTGCGATGGGTTTTAAAGTATTCAAGGTAAAGACTGGCATTGATGTGCATGAAGATATTGAACGTATAAAAGCATTATATACTTCCTTTGGCAAGGACTACACCATCAGGGTAGATGCCAATCAAGGATATGATTTAGATCAATTAAAATTATTTCTTAAAGCCACAGCAAACTATCCTTTGGAATTAATAGAGCAGCCCTTGCCTGTTGGTAAAGAACAAAATTTAATGCAGTTAAGTGCTGCAGAAAGAAAATGTTTAACAGCCGACGAGGCATTGAAAGATCCTCAAGCAGCATTACAATTTGCAGCAGGGGAACATGCTTTTGGCATATACAATATCAAATTAATGAAATGTGGCGGTCTTTTAGGAGCAAAAGATATTGCTACGATTGCACAGCATGCAGGCATTGATTTGTTCTGGGGTTGCAATGATGAAAGTATTATTAGTATTACAGCTGCATTGCATATGGCTTATGCTTGCCCAAATACAAAATACATCGACTTGGATGGCAGCTTTGATTTAATGGAAGACTTAGTGACTGGAGGATTTGAAGTGAAAGATGGATGCATGGTGATTAACAACGCCGCTGGATTTGGTTTTACAAAAATTTAAAATAGTATCGTGCAGGAAAATAATTCTAATCATTCAAACAATCAATTACAACCTAAATTAGGTCTGAGAGCGGCAAGCTTTTTAGTGATCAGTGTAATCATAGGTTCGGGGGTGTTTAAAAAAATTGCTCCAATGGCGCAGGAACTAGGAACGCCTTGGTTGATTTTACTTTGCTGGTTGATTGCCGGAATTGTAAGTCTTGCAGGTGCATTGTGTACAGCCGAACTTGTAAGTATGTATCCAAATTCTGGCGGCGAATACAATTATTTTCAAAAAATTTACGGACGATTTTTTTCTTTCTTATATGGATGGGCAAGTTTTGCTGTCATTAAGACTGCAGCCATTAGTGCCTTGGCCTATATTTTTGCGCAGTCTTTAAATAGTTTATTTCCATTGCCTGTTATAGATTCAGATGCTACTTTTTTAGGGCTTAATTTATTTGAAAACTTATCCATTAAACTATTGGCTACATTATTGATATTATTATTGACCTTATTGAATTATAGAGGTGTACAATTTGCAGAAAAGTTAAGTAGCGTATTGACCTATGCTATGCTAGCTGCCATTGCATTTTTTTTAGTGGTTGGATTTGGTTCAGATAAAGGGAGCATGAGCCATCTAACAACTCCAGCAATTGGGTTTAGTGCAGACTTGAATGGATGGACATTAATGAAGGCGCTATTTTTAGCAAGCTTAGGTGCATTTTGGGGCTATGATGGATGGAATAATATTGCATTTATTGGGGAGGAGATTAAAAATCCAAAACGCAATCTTCCTCTAGCTTTAGGATTAGGTACACTAGGTGTGATGGCGGTGTATGTGATGATTAACTTTGTTTTTTTATATGTCATGCCCATTGACTTTTTCATTCAATTGAATGCGACACCTAATAAAATTGCAGCAGTAGAAGTGGCAGGCCAGCTAAGTGGAACAGTTGGTATGGTGCTTGTGGCATCTTTGATCTTAGTGACCACTATGAACTCTACCAATAGTAGTATTTTAATGTCTGCTCGTATGTTGTATGCCATGTCAAGAGATAAGACCTTTTTTAAACAAGCAGCATCGGTACATCCAACATACAATACGCCCGACAAGGCTTTGTTTATTCAAGCAATATGGGCGATACTCTTATTGTTCTCTGGGAGTTTTGATCAATTAACAGATATGCTTGTATTCGCAGCATTTCTTTTTTATGCAGCCACTGCAGTAGGACTCCTTTATTTAAGAATCAAATTGCCGCGGGCGGAAAGAACTTACAAGGTCATTGGCTATCCAGTAGTGCCAATTTTGTTTTTGTTATTTTGTATCACCATTTGTGTGATGACATTGATTAACCAGCCCTATGAAGCTATGATGGGCATGGTGTTAATAGCCTCTGGTTTGCCAGTTTATTGGTGGTTGGGTAAAGAAAAATAATTTTTAATAATATTTTCTTTTTCTTTTTCAAGATACTGAAGGTATGACTCTGCAATTGGAGACAATCTTTTTTCTTTGAGCCAAATTAATTGCCAAGTAGTTTGAATAGGGAGTCCTTTCATTGGAATAATCTTAAGTAAGCCATTTTCAATTTCATTTCTTATTCCAATTAATGGCATAATGGATAAGCCGAGTCCCGCGATCACTGACTGCTTTACTGCTTCATTTGAAGTTAATTCAATCTTCTTTTTTATTTTAATTTTATTTTTTGCAATAAAATTTTCCATGACTAGTCTTGTTCTAGAACCCTCTTCTCTAAATAAGAACGTACTATCAGTTATTGTTTTATCTCCAGTTAATGGAGTACTACTTGAACTATTACCAACTAGAAATAGTTCATTTTTAATTAAATCAAAATGTTCAAATTTTATATTATCTGGATCATGTGAAATCAATGCAAAATCTATTTCATATTGCAATAAGCTACTAAGTACCTTACTATAATTTGTTACATCCATTGTTAAATCAACGCCACTGTTTTGTTTTAAGTAGTCTCCTAAAAAATAAGGCATGATATATTTACCAGTAGATACGATAGCTATCTTAAGGTGTCCAGCTAATTTATTTTTATAATTTTGTGATTTATAATTGATATTATCAATTTCGTTGATAATACTTTCTGCAGCAATTGCAATTTCTCTTCCTAAACCTGTAACCTGAATTTTTTTGTTGATGATTTCGATCAAAGGATAATCAAATTGATCCTGAAAATTCTTTAATTGAATCGAAATCGCAGGCTGCGTTAAATTTAATTTTTCAGCAGTCTTTGTGATACTCAAAGTTTCAGTGACTTTTAAATAAATCCTTAATTGATGCAATGTATAATTCATAAAATAGATTTATATCAAATATAATAAAGATAAATAAACACTTATCTTGAAATTAAGTCAATTTTGTTGTTATAAGCAAAAAAAACAAAGTTTTTTTTATGAAACCCCTTTTATTTATATAAAGTTATTATGAAAAAAGTATACTCAGTTGATTTAATTAATAGTTTTTTTTCAAAACAAGAAGCAACTGAATTAATACTTGGCTTGATGAATTATAAAATCGAATTGCATTCTAATAAAATGTTCTCCTCGCAAGTAAAATATGGGGTAGAAGACGAGGAATCAAAGTATAGGCTGGATTGTTTAACTAAGTCCCGTGATCAATTGAAAGAGTTTTTAATGGAATGTGAAGACACGCATTTCAAACTTACAGCAGAAATTAAAATAGAACCTAGGTCAAAAAATCATAGCTAAGGCAACAATGATTACAAGTGATTTATCAATTGCAATGAATGCACTTAATCAAGGAGAGCTTGTTGCTATTCCTACCGAAACGGTGTATGGCCTAGCTGGGAGTGCATTCAATGAGAAGGCTATTCAAAAAATCTTTCAATTAAAAAATAGACCTACTTGTAATCCCCTGATTCTTCATACCCATTGTATTTCTGAGGTTTCTAAATTTGTGAAAGAAATTCCTCCAAATGCAATGAAATTGGCAGAGGCTTTTTGGCCAGGACCTCTGACTTTACTTTTACCAAAAAAATCGATCATCCCTCAAAGTGTGACTTCTGGTAGTCATTTGGTAGCTGTTCGAATCCCTAATCATTCATTGACTTTATCCTTATTAAAACAATTGGAATTTCCATTGGTAGCACCTAGTGCCAACCCATACACAAGAATTAGCCCAACGAATTCAAAAATGGTGTATGATTATTTTGGAGATACATTACCATGCATATTGGAAGGGGATATTTGTTCAAAAGGGATTGAATCCACCATTGTTGGGTTTCATGAAAACACTCCGATTATTTATAGACAAGGCGCCATTAGTGTGGATGCAATAGAATTTATTGCAGGTAAGTCAAAGGTGCAGGCTACAAAAAAAGAGAAAGTGACAACCCCAGGTATGTCTCCAATGCATTATGCTCCAAAGACAAAGTTTTGTATAGTTGATAGTATACTAGACTTTATTTATGAAAATCGAGCTCTTAAGATTGGCGCGCTTACAATTGGTAAATTAGAAGTTAATCTCCCAAACACAACTTATATCAATCTATCTATAGCCGCAGATTTAGAAGAGGCTAGCACTAATTTATACAGGTCCATGTATGAATTAGACAGCATGGGGTTAGATTGCATCATCATTGAGCAGTTCCCTGAAATTGGTATTGGAAAATCCTTGAATGACAGGATTCTACGTGCAAGTTTTAGATAAAATTTGATTTTTTTTCAGAATATCTTTTTATTTGACGAATTTCATTTCCTCTTTTTAAGATTTCTTCTTCAATATCAAAATCGTTTTGAAGGCCCAGCCAGAAATTTGGGCTATTGCCAAAGTATTTAGAAAGTCTCAAGGCAGTATCAGCAGTAATACTTCTATTTCCTTTTAATATTTCAGATATTCTAGTTTGAGGTACTGCAATTTCCATACTTAGTCTGTATGCACTAATTTCTAAAGGGTTAAGAAAATCTTCTTTAAGCACATCTCCAGGATGAATATTTTTTAACTTTTTCATTTTACAATTAAGTATCATACTAACGTTTTACGATACTTACGTCAAAAGTAAATATTTTATTTAAACTATATATTACTAAATAAGTTTTATTGAATTGTTTCGGGAAATAAGCAAAAACGGGACTGCCGTTCTCGCTTCGCTTGAACGTCTGCCCTTGCCATTGGATTAACCCAAAGCCTTCGGGACTGCCGTTCTCGCTTCACTCGAACGTCTGCCCTTGCCATTGGCCTTACCCAAAGTCTTTCAAAAGTAAACTTCGTTTGCTTTTGGCTTTTTTATCGCTCATCCGCTCAATCAAGCGAGCTTGTTTCGCGTCTTCGCATTAAAAAAGCCTCTCACTTTGTGAGAGGCTTTGTAGCCGGTACGGGAATCGAACCCGTCTTTGCCCCGTGAAAGGGGGCTGTCCTAACCGATAGACGAACCGGCCAACTGTACGACCTTTTGGGTCAATTGGGTCGCAAAAATAGGATTCATAGGCTTTACTGCCAAACAATTTGGCCTTTTTTTCCTGATTTTGAGAAATTAGCTATTTCAAGAATATGGCTACTGCAAAGGTTTGTGTTTAATTAAATATCCTGCTGATTGTCTTAAAGCTTGTTTTTATTGAGTCTTGTTCGTTATTTAATCCAGATTTAGGATTTTATTTTTAAAAGGATTGTATCTTCGCATCTCTATTAATAAATAAATCGAATACAATGAGTTCAGTAAAAGTGGCAATCAACGGTTTTGGCCGTATCGGACGTTTAGTTTTCCGTCAAATTTACAATACACCAGGGATCGAAGTAGTGGCGATCAATGACCTTACTTCTCCAGCTGCTTTAGCGCACTTATTAAAGTATGATAGTGCTCAAGGACGTTTTGATGCAGAAGTAAAATCAACAGAAGATGCAGTGGTGGTAAATGGCCATGCTGTTAAAATATATGCACAAAGAGATCCAGCTCAAATTCCTTGGGGCGCGCATGATGTGGATGTAGTGATTGAGTCTACTGGATTCTTTACAGATAAAGAAAAAGCAGAATTACATATTAAAGCAGGTGCTAAGAGAGTGGTGATTTCTGCTCCAGCAACTGGCGAAATGAAAACAGTGGTATTCAATACCAACCATGAAATTATAGATGGTACTGAAACAGTGATTTCTGGTGCATCTTGTACTACAAACTGTTTAGCGCCAATGGCGAAAGTTTTAGAAGAGCAATTTGGTATCGTGACTGGTTTAATGTTAACAGTGCATGCGTATACCAATGACCAAAATACATTGGACGGACCGCATCCAAAAAATGATTTAAGAAGAGCAAGAGCTGCTGCTGCGAATATTGTACCTAACACAACAGGAGCTGCAAAAGCAATTGGTTTAGTATTGCCTAGCTTAAAAGGTAAGTTAGATGGATCTGCACAACGTGTTCCAACTATCACTGGTTCTTTAACTGAATTAACGACCATCTTAACTAAGAAAGTAACTGCCGAAGAAGTAAATGCAGCAATGAAAGCAGCAGCAAATGAATCTTTTGGTTACACCGAAGATGAGATTGTAAGTTCTGATATCATTGGTATTGCTTATGGTTCTTTATTTGATGCAACTCAAACAAAAGTAATGACACAAGGCGATATGCAGTTGGTTAAAACAGTAGCTTGGTACGATAACGAAATGAGCTATGTAAGCCAATTGGTGCGTACAGTGAAATACTTTGCAAGTAAAATTAAATAAGTAAATAAAATATATACAATGCCTCCGAAATCCGGGGGCATTTTTATTCAGTTGCTAAGTAGCCAAAAAAATTATAAACGATTTTAAATATTCAATATGAGCAGTTTTCAAGCATTTTCTTTCGCGGGTAAAAAAGCCCTTGTACGTGTCGATTTTAACGTGCCCTTAAATGAACAATTTCAAATTACAGATGACACGCGCATGCGTGCGACTGTAAAAACTATCAATAAAATTGTACAAGACGGAGGCAGTGTTATTTTAATGAGCCATTTGGGTAGACCAAAAGATGGTCCTACCGAAAAATATTCATTAAAACATGTAGTGGCGCATTTGTCTGAATTATTGGGCGGCATGGACGTGCAGTTTGCTGATGATTGCGTTGGTGCAGAGGCAGTAAATAAAGCAGCGGCTTTACAAGCAGGACAGGTATTATTATTAGAGAACCTAAGATTTTATAAAGAAGAAGAAAAAGGCGACGCAGCATTTGCAGAAAAATTAGCAAAGCTAGGGGATGTCT
>JACCDP011125046.1_pt1 | contig 11316 bp, 10 predicted proteins | sample 7445841 | NCBI WGS metagenome assembly JACCDP01 (sample SAMN15323441, study PRJNA562643) | freshwater metagenome | isolation source: river surface water | place: USA:Blue River Watershed | collected 2017-08-17
AGACCCCAAAGATGCGCATGCCAAAGAGCAGATGGAAAAAAGCGTCATTGAATACGGCAATGCCATCAAAGACTTGGTGGCCGCCAATATTTTTCCTGGCGACATGCTCTGGAAAAACTTTGGCGTCACGCGCCACGGCAAGGTGGTGTTTTACGACTACGACGAGATCGAGTACCTGACCGACTGCAATTTCCGTCGGGTGCCGCCTGCGCGCAACGAGGAAGACGAAATGTCGGGCGAGATTTGGTACACCGTCGGGCCCAAGGATGTGTTTCCCGAAACCTTTGGTCCCTTCCTGCTGGGCAATCCGGCGGTCCGCCAGGTGTTCATGAAGCACCATGCCGATTTGCTGGACGCCGATTTCTGGCAGGCCAACAAGGAGCGCATCGTGGCCGGCCATGTGCACGACGTCTTCCCCTACGACCCGGCGCGGCGCTTTTCCGAGTTGCGCAAAGGCGCTTGAGGCCCATCTGCTGATTCCATTGATTGTCTTGAGGAGTTTTTCATGTCTGATTCGATCGTCATCGTCAGCGCAGCGCGCACGCCCATGGGCAGTTTCCAGGGCGATTTTTCTTCTCTGGCCGCCCACGATCTCGGCGGTGTGGCCATCGCAGCGGCCGTGCAGCGGGCAGGTATCGCGCCCGATTCGGTCACCGAGGTGTTGATGGGCAACTGTCTGATGGCCGGGCAGGGCCAGGCGCCGGCGCGTCAGGCCGCGTTCAAGGGCGGCTTGCCGGCCAGCGCGGGCGCGGTGACCTTGTCCAAGATGTGCGGCTCGGGCATGCGCGCGGCCATGTTTGCCCACGACATGCTGGTGGCCGGCAGTCACGATGTGCTGGTGGCCGGTGGCATGGAGAGCATGACCAACGCGCCGTATTTGCTGCTCAAGGGGCGCGGCGGTTACCGCATGGGTCACGACAAGGTCTACGACCACATGATGCTCGACGGGCTCGAAGACGCCTACCAAAGTGGTCGCAGCATGGGCACTTTTGGTGAAGATTGCGCCGCCAAGTACCAGTTCACCCGCGAGCTGCAGGACGCTTTTGCCATGGCCTCGGTCTCACGCGCACAGCAGGCCATTGCCAGCGGCGGCTTTGCCCAAGAGATTGCCCCGGTCACGGTCAAGACGCGCGCGGGCGAAACCGTGGTCAGCATCGACGAAGGCCCGGGCCGCATCAAGGTCGACAAGATCCCCGCGCTCAAGCCGGCCTTCAAGAAGGACGGCACCATCACCGCAGCGGCCAGTTCGTCCATCAACGACGGCGCGGCGGCGATGGTGATGATGCGCCAGAGCACCGCGCAAAAGCTCGGTTGCAAGCCGCTGGCGCGCATCGTCAGCCACGCCACCCATGCTCAGCAGCCCGAGTGGTTCACCACCGCACCGGTCGGCGCGAGCCACAAGGCCCTGGCCAAGGCGGGCTGGCAGGTGGGCGACGTGCAGCTGTGGGAGGTCAACGAAGCGTTTGCGGTGGTGCCGATGGCCCTGATGCACGAGCTCAAGGTCTCGCATGAGATCGTCAATGTCAACGGTGGCGCCTGTGCGCTCGGTCATCCGATCGGCGCCTCCGGCGCGCGCATCATGGTCACGCTCATCCATGCGCTGCAGGCCCGCGGCCTGAAAAAGGGCGTCGCCACCCTGTGCATCGGCGGCGGCGAGGCCACGGCCGTTGCGCTGGAGCTGTGCTGAGCCCATGCCCACGGTGCTGCTCATCGGGGCTTCGCGCGGAATCGGCCTGGAGTTCGCACGGCAGTACGCCGCCGCTGGCTGGCGCGTGATCGCCACGGCCCGGGGCGACGCCGGCCTGGAGCGCCTGAGCGATCTGGGCTGCCAAACCCTGCGGCTCGATGTGGCCGAGCCAGCCAGCGTCAGCGCCCTGGCCTGGGCGCTGGATGGCGAACAGCTGGACCTGGCGATTTATGTGGCCGGGGTGATGCAGCGTGAGGGTGCGATCACGCCACCGACTCAGCCCGATTTTGATCGTCTCATGCGCACCAATGTGCTGGGCGCCATGCAGGCCCTGCCGCAGATCGCGCCTTGGCTCAAGCCCGGTGGCGCGATGGCCTTTATCAGCAGCCAGATGGGCAGCATTGCCGGCGCCGACAGCAGCTATGGCTGGGTCTACCGGGCCAGCAAGGCGGCGCTGAACATGGCGGTGCATGCGGCGCAGGCCGATTACCCAGATTGCACCTTGCTTGCGCTGAGCCCCGGTTGGGTGCAGACCGACATGGGTGGGCCCGGCGCCACCCTCACCGTGGCAGATAGTGTCACGCGCATGCGCCGCGCTTTGGCCGCCATTGGCCCGGAACATCGAGGCGCGTTCATCAACCAGGACGGCCAGCACCTGCCCTGGTGAAGCCGCAGGAGAAGCGATGCTGCTCAATGACGATCAAATCATGGTGCGCGAGGCGATGCGCGATTTCGCCCAGCGCGAACTCTGGCCGAACGCGGCCGCGTGGGACAAGAACCACCATTTCCCGAAGGATGTGCATCAAGGCCTCGCGGCTCTGGGCGCCTACGGGATTTGCGTGCCCGAGGATCTGGGCGGCGCGGGCATGGACTACCTCAGCTTGGCGGTGGTGCTGGAGGAAATCGCTGCGGGCGACGGCGGCACCAGCACCGTGATCAGCGTGACCAACTGTCCGGTCAATGCAATCTTGCTGAGGTACGGCAGCCCTGCCCAACAAAAGCGGTGGCTGGTGCCCTTGGCCCAGGGGCGCATGCTGGGTGCGTTTTGTCTGACCGAGCCGCATGTGGGCTCGGACGCTTCGGCCTTGCGCACCACGGCGCACAAGCAAGGTGGCGACTATGTCATCAACGGGGTCAAGCAGTTCATCACCAGCGGCAAGAACGGCGATGTGGCCATCGTCATTGCGGTGACCGACAAGGCCGCCGGCAAGAAGGGCATGAGCGCCTTCATCGTGCCCACGGACACCCCGGGCTACCAGGTCGCGCGCCTGGAAGACAAGCTCGGCCAGCATTCCAGCGACACCGCGCAAATCAACTTTGACCACTGCCGAATCCCGGCCGACCACCTGATTGGTGCCGAAGGCGAGGGCTACAAGATTGCGCTGTCGGCATTGGAGGGCGGGCGCATCGGCATCGCTGCCCAGAGCGTGGGCATGGCGCGCAGCGCGCTCGATTTTGCGATTGATTACGCCAAGCAACGCGAAAGTTTTGGCACGGCGCTGATCCAGCATCAGGCGGTGGGCTTTCGTCTGGCCGACTGCGCGACCGAGCTCGAGGCCGCCCGCCAGCTGATCTGGCACGCTGCGGCGCTGCGCGATGCAGGCCAGCCCTGCCTGAAAGAGGCGGCGATGGCCAAGCTGTTTGCCAGCGAGATGGCCGAGCGGGTGTGCAGCGCCGCCTTGCAGACCCTGGGCGGTTTCGGCTATGTGAGCGATTTCCCGGTCGAGCGCATTTACCGCGACGTGCGGGTCTGCCAGATCTACGAAGGCACCTCGGACATCCAAAAAATCATCATTCAACGCGCGCTGTGAGCGCAGCAGCAGCGCACGGCTGGGCCGGGCGCGTATGATTTTGTTTCTATGAACATCATCATCCTCGGCGCGGGTCGGGTCGGCGAGAGCGTCGCCGAGAGCCTGAGCTCCGAGCACAACGACATCACGGTCATCGATCAGGATCCGGCGCGCCTGCGGCTGCTTGAGGAGCGGCTCGACCTTCGGGGGGTGGTGGGCAATGGCATACAGCCTTCGGTGCTGGAGGAAGCGGGCGCCCGCGATGCCGACATGCTCATTGCCTGCGCAGCTGCCGACGAGTCCAACCTGGTGGTCTGCAAGATTGCGCACGACCTTTTTAGCGTGCCGACCACGGTGGCCCGCCTGCGCTCGCCCGAGTTCAACGAGGGCGATGCCTTGCTGGGCAAAAGCGGCTTTGCAGTCGATCATGTGATCTGCCCGGAAGAGTCGGTGATGCGGCATATCCACCAGCTGATTGACTACCCGGAGGCCTTGCAGGTCTTGCAGTTTGCCCAAGGGCGGGCCAGCTTGATTGTGGTGCGCGCAACGGCTGGCAGCGCGCTCGTGGGCCACACGATCGCCGAGTTTCGTGAGCGGCTGCCCGATGCGCAGATGCGCGTGGTGGCGCTGTACCGGCTCGATACCGAGTTGCCAGCGGTGGCCAGCACCCGCATCCTGCCGGGCGACGAGGTGTTCGTGCTGGCCGATTCGCAGCAGATCCGTGAGGTGATTGCCGGCATCCACCGGCTCGACAAACCGGTGCAGCGACTCATGATCGCCGGCGGTGGCAGGGTCGGCTTGCGGCTGGCGCGCAGCCTGTCGGGGCAGTGCGAGGTCAAGCTGATTGAGCGCGACCCCAAGCGCTGCGAATACCTGGCCAGTCAGTTGCCCGGGCGCATGCTCATTTTGCAAGGCGATGGCGCCGATGAGGATTTGCTGCTCGAAGAGAACGTGGGCGAGATGGACCTGTTCTTGTCGCTGACCAGCGACGACGAGGACAACATCATGTCGGCCATGCTGGCCAAGCGGCTGGGCGCGCGGCGCGTCATGGCGCTGATCAACCGGCGCGCCTATGCCGACATGATGCAGGGCAGCACCATCGATATCGCAATTTCGCCGGCGCAGACTGTCATCGGTGAGTTGCTCGCCCATGTGCGCCGCGGCGACGTGGCCGCAGTGCACAGCCTGCGCCGCGGTGCCGCCGAGGCCTTGGAGGGCGTGGCCCGGGGCGACGTCAAGACCTCGCGCCTGGTGGGCCGGCGTGTGCAGGAGATCAAGCTGCCTGAAGGGGCGCGCATCGGCGTGATCGTGCGCGGTGAGGGCCGCCAGGGCGAGGTGCTGATGCCGCACCATGACACCCTGATCGAGGCCGACGACCACATCGTCATCTTCATTCCCCACAAGCGGATGGTGCGCGAGGTGGAAAAACTCTTTCAGGTCAGCGCGACCTTCTTTGGCTGATGCTCTACGGCAGCCTGCCCGTTCTGGCGGTGATGTCACGCGTCATCGTGGCCTTCTCCTTTGCCTTTCTGGTGCCCACCGTCTGGGCCTGGTTTGAGGACGACCCCGTTGATCAGCTGATCTGGGAGGCCGGCTTTGCCCTGACGCTGATCAGCGGTCTGCTGCTGTGGTGGGCCACCCGGCGCCATCGCCGCGAGTTGCTGGCGCGCGACGGCTTTTTGCTGGTCAATCTGGTCTGGGTGGTGCTGCCGGCTTACTCGGCCTTGCCGCTGTACCTGAGCGTGCCCGACATCACTTGGAGTCGGGCTTATTTTGAAGCCATGAGCGCGTTGACGGCCACCGGTGCGACGGCGCTGTCGGGGCTCGATGAGCTGCCGGTATCGGTCAATGTCTGGCGCTGCTTCCTGCAGCTCATTGGCGGCCTGGGCATCATGCTGCTGGTGGTGGCGGTGCTGCCCTTGCTCGGGCTCGGTGGCATGCAGCTTTACAAGGCCGAGACCCCCGGGCCGATGAAGGACACCAAGTTCACGCCGCGCATCTCCGAGACCGCACGGGGCTTGTGGGGGGTGTACTTTCTGTTCTCGCTGGCCTGCCTGGCCGCCTACCGCTGGGCGGGCATGGGTTGGGCCGATGCCTTCATGCACATGTGCACCACCATGGGCCTGGGCGGCTTTTCAGCTTACGACGCGAGCTTTGCGCACTTCAACTCCGAGCGTATTGAATGGGTGGCCATCGTCTTCATGACGCTGGCGGGCATCAGTTTCGTGCGCTACTTTGTGGTGCTGCGCAACCGCTCCCTGCGCCCGATCACCGGGGACCGAGAAATCCGCACCTATCTGGCCTTGCTGGTGCTCAGCACCCTGGTGGTGATGTCCCTGCTGCTGACCCACGGGGTTTACGATGACCCTGTGCAGGCGCTGCGCATGAGCGCCTTCCATGTGGTCTCGCTGGCCACCACCACCGGTTATGCCGCCACCGATTACGCCCAGTGGCCGGTGTTTGCGCCGGTGTTTCTGCTGTTTTTGGGTTGCTTTGCCTCTTGCGCCGGCTCGACCGGAGGCGGCATCAAGATGGTGCGCATGATCTTGCTCATCAAGCAGGCGCGGCGCGAGCTGGTGCGCATCATCCATCCGCGCGTGGTCAATCCGGTCACGCTCGCCGGGCATGTGGTGCCGATGTCGGTCATGACGGCGGTGTTCGGTTTCATGCTCATCTATGGCGCCGCCACCATGGGCTTGAGCATGTTGCTGCTGTTTTCGGGGCTTGACATCGTGACGGCCTTTTCGGCCGTCGTGGCCACCGTCAACAACATCGGCCCCGGGCTCGGCCAGGTCGGCCCTGCGGGCAATTTCGGAGGCCTGAGCAGTTTTCAGACCTGGGTGCTGTCTTTTGCAATGCTGCTGGGCCGGCTCGAGCTGCTGACAGTTCTGGTGCTGCTGACCGGCCACTTCTGGCGAAAATGAGATCTTGAACAAGGAGACATGCATGCCAATTACCAAGGGATACCAGCAACTCGTCGACGAGGCCATGGCGCAGGTCACCACCTATTCGGTGCAGGAGGTCAGCGCACGCCTGGGCGATGCGCGCGTGCAGATCGTCGACATCCGCGATGTGCGCGAGCTCGAGCGCGAAGGCACGGTGCCTGGCGCCCTGTTGGCCCCGCGTGGCATGCTCGAGTTTTGGGTTGATCCGGCTTCGCCCTATCACAAGCCCGTGTTTGCCGATGAGGGCAAGGAGTTCATTTTGTTTTGCGGCGCCGGCTGGCGCAGTGCGCTGGCCACCAAGACGCTGCAGGACATGGGCATGCGCAATGTGGCGCACATCGACGGCGGCTTTGCCGACTGGAAGAAGCAGGGCGCGCCGGTCGTCAGTCTTGAAGAGCACAAGAAGGAAAGCGCGGCCCGCAAGGCCTGAGCGCTGGCGTGCTCAGCAGGCGTCTTTGGCCGGGAGTCCATACGCCGCTTCGGCGTAGGCCTTAGGCTCGATGGGGTTAACTCTTGAAGCGCCGGCCTTCACAATCGAAAAGGGCCCGGTGGGATCGCTGGCGCCATCACCGCAGGGACCGGTCTTGTTTGCCAACGCTTCAAATGCCTCTGGCGGCGTGTTGCGCGCAGCCTTCATCGGCCGATTCGTGCGCGAGGCGCGCTTGCGCCGTCTGGCCCTCGAGCGCGGCCAGAGCGCCCCGGGCTTGAGCCTCAATGAGCTGCTGGCCTTGCACGGCCAGGCCAGTATGCCGGTGCTGCTGATCTTGCTGGCGCTGATCACCACCATCCCGGTGGCTGGCGCGGGCACGGTGTTCAGCCTGGCCATCATGGTCTGGGCCTGGCGTTGGATGCGCAACCAAGAGGGGCTCAGCGGCCTGACCCGCCTCGATGCGCTGCAACTGTCGCCGCGCGCGGCGGTGCGCAGCTTGCGTTATCTGGCCTGGGTCTACCTGTTTGCCTGGCGCAGCCTGCGGCCGCGCTGGCTGGGCCTGCAAAGCGCGCATCTGCGCTGGTTCTGGAGCGCCTGGGTGGTGCTGATGGCCTTGATCATCTTTTTGCCCATACCCTTTGGCAACCTGTTTCCGGCCGTCAGCCTGCTGATGTTGGGCCTGGGCCTGCTCACGCGCGATGGGCTGATGATGCTGCTGTCTGTTTTGCTCGGATTGGCCGGCCTGAGTTTGCTTGTGCTCGCCGGTGGCTGGATCTGGAGTTTGATCGTTCGCTTCTGGTCTTTTTGACGCTCGGCCTTCTTACAATGGCCGCCCATGAGCTTTGAGGCCCTTTTGTTCGATTGCGATGGCGTGCTGGTTGACAGCGAGGCCATCACCTGCGGCGTGCTGCGCGACATGCTCGAGGAACAGGGCTGGAAGCTGAGTTTGGCCGATTGCATGGCGCACTTTGTTGGCCACACCGTGCGCAACCGCGCCCAGCTCATCTTCGAGCACACCGGCTGGCGCCTGACCGATGACTGGCTCGAGCAGTTTTACCAGCGCCGCAACGAGCGCCTGGCCAGCCAGATACGGGCGGTCGAGGGCGTACACGATGTGCTGCAGCAGCAGCTCATGCCGCGTTATGGCGCGCGCATGGCGGTCGCCTCGGGTGCCGATCGCTTCAAGGTCGAGATGATGCTGGCCAAGGTGGGCCTGCTCGATTTTTTCAGCGGCCGCATTTTCAGCGGCCACGAAGTGGCGCGCAGCAAGCCAGCGCCCGACGTCTACCTGGCCGCTGCAGCGCATTTGCAAGTTGATCCGCGGCGCTGCCTGGTCATCGAGGACACGCCCGTCGGCATTGCGGCAGGCGTGGCCGCAGGTGCGACGGTCTGGGCCTACTGCCCACCGGGCGCGGTGGCGCAGAGCTTGCGCGAGGCTGGTGCGGTGCGCCTGCTCGGCTCAATGCGCGAACTCCATCACGCGGCAGCGCCTGGTTGACGCTGGCGCCGCCAGGCGGCCGGGCTCTGGCCGGTCCACTGCTTGAAGGCGCGGATCAAGCTCTTTTCGTTGCGAAAGCCGATCTCGGCGGCGATCTGCTTGAGCGCCAGCGTGCTGCGCTCGAGCAGCGCCAGTGCCCGCTGCTGCCGAACCTGGGCCTTGAGCGCTTGCACGGAGGTGCCTTCTTGTTGCAGTTGTCGGTGCAAGGTACGCACCGACAGACCCAGGGCCTGGGCCAGGCGGCTGGCGTTTTGCGTCACTTCGGGCCGATCGAGCATGGCCTGGCGCACCTGGCGCACCAGCAGCCGATCGCGCCGGTAGGGCAGGACCTGCAAGGGCAGGGCCCGCTGCAGCATCTGCCGCAGCGCGTTTTCGTCGCGCCGGATCGGCAAGTCCAGGTAGCTCGGGTGCAGGCGCAACTGCGCTTGCGCCGGCTGACCGTTGGGCGGGGCGAAAAAATGCACCGGCCCTGGAAACAGCAAGGGATAGACATCGGCATGGGGCGGCGGCGGATAGGGGAAATCGCTGCCTTGCAAGGCCACGCGTGAGTCGATCAGCCAACTGGCCACGCCGTGCAGATTGCGCAGCAGGCTGACCATGCAGAACTCGCGCCAGCGACCCAGCGGCTCGACCTCGCGCAGCACGATGACCGCCTGCCCGTGTTCGAGCTGCAGCTTGAGCTCCACGTTGTCGCAAATCAGGCCGTGGTGGCGACACCAGCGCTTGAGCGCCACGCCCAGGGTCGGGGCGCTCAGGCAGGAGCGGATCAGCATGCCGTAGCTGCCCCAGGGCAGGGGCCGGCGGCTCCAGCCCAGCGATTCGTCGTCGAGTTCCTGCATCGCGTGGGCCGACAGGCGCTCCATTTGCAGCGCGCTGATCCGCTGGTCCGTATCGGGGACAAGAGATGGCTCGATTTGTGCAGCCATCAGCGCCCCCGAAGGGTCCATCCCGCGCGCCTGATAGGCCCAGACGATGGCCTGAACCAGTGCCATCGGTGTCACCGATTTAGGGGTTTGGGCTTGACGGGCGGGGGGCGGTGTGCGGCGGGCCATGGCGCCAGTGTGTCCGATTTCGGCCGCACCGCCTAATCGGCGTGAAAAATGGCATGAAATGCAACTTTTTGGCAGGCCCTGGCCGGCCGGTCTTCCCGTATCCTTGGGCACTCGGCCGGCCAAGTCCTTGCTGCCTGCCTGCCCTGGGGGTTGTTCGATGTCTGTCCTTTCAAGCCAAATCAACACGCGCTCGGCCGAGTTTGCGGCCAATGCGGCGCAGATGCAGGCCGCTGTTGCCGACTTGCAGCTGCAGCTGGCGGCGGCCGCTGCCGGTGGCGGCGAGGCCGCGCGCGCCAAGCATGTGGCTAGAGGCAAGCTGCTGCCGCGCGAGCGGGTGCAGATGCTGCTTGACCCCGGCACGCCTTTTCTGGAGCTGGCCCCACTGGCGGCGCACGCCATGTACAACGGCGACGCGCCCTGTGCGGGCATCGTCGCCGGCATCGGCCGCGTCGAGGGCACAGACTGCCTGATCGTGTGCAACGATGCCACCGTCAAGGGCGGAACCTACTACCCCATGACGGTCAAGAAGCATCTGCGCGCGCAGGAAGTGGCGATGCAAAACCGCCTGCCCTGCATCTACCTGGTCGACTCGGGCGGCGCCAATTTGCCCAACCAGGACGACGTCTTTCCGGATCGCGACCACTTTGGCCGCATCTTCTACAACCAGGCCAATATGAGCGCCCAGGGCATTGCGCAGATTGCGGTGGTCATGGGCTCATGCACCGCCGGCGGTGCCTATGTGCCCGCCATGAGCGACGAGACCATCATCGTCAAGAACCAGGGCACCATCTTTCTGGGCGGCCCGCCGCTGGTCAAAGCGGCCATTGGCGAGGTGGTGTCGGCCGAAGACCTCGGCGGTGGCGACGTGCACACTCGCCTGTCGGGCGTGGCCGACCATCTGGCGCAAAACGATGCGCACGCGATTGCCCTGGCCCGAGCGGCGGTGGCCGCGCTCAACCGTCGCAAGCAAGCCGAGGTGCCCCTGCAAAAGCCGGTTGCGCCGCTGTATGACCCCAAGGAGCTGTGCGGGGTCATTCCGACCGACACGCGCAAGCCCTATGACGTGCGCGAGATCATCGCCCGCATCGTCGATGGCAGCCAGTTCCATGAGTTCAAGGCTCGCTTTGGCGCTACCCTGGTCTGCGGCTTTGCCCACATCGAGGGCATGCCGGTGGGCATCATCGCCAACAACGGCGTGCTGTTTTCGGAGTCGGCACAAAAGGGCGCCCACTTCATCGAGCTGTGCTGTCAGCGCAAGACGCCGCTGGTCTTCCTGCAGAACATCACCGGCTTCATGGTGGGGCGCAAATACGAAAACGAAGGCATTGCCCGCCATGGCGCCAAGATGGTGACGGCCGTGGCCACGGCCAGCGTGCCCAAGTTCACCGTCATCATTGGCGGCAGCTACGGCGCCGGCAACTACGGCATGTGCGGCCGCGCGTATTCGCCGCGTTTTTTGTGGATGTGGCCCAATGCGCGCATTTGCGTGATGGGCGGCGAGCAGGCCGCCGGCGTGCTGGCCACCGTCAAACGCGATGCGGTACAGGCCAAGGGGGGCACCTTGTCGGCCGAGCAAGAGGAGGCGATCAAGCGCCCCATCCTCGAGCAGTTCGCCCATCAGTCCCATCCCTATTACTCCAGCGCCCGCCTGTGGGACGACGGTGTGATCGATCCGGCCGACCCCCGCCGGGTGCTGGCCTTGGGCCTGTCGGCTGCGCTCAAGGCGCCGATGGGCGAGCCGAAGTTTGGCGTTTTCCGCATGTGATGTACGATGTTCTTAAAACATGAGATCCATACACATCATGCGCACGAACATCGATATTGACGAGGAGCTCATGGCCAAGGCCATGCAGGCCGGGCCTTACACCACCAAGAAGGAAACCGTGGAGGCCGGCTTGAAGTTGCTGGCCCGGC
>JACCDP010453779.1_pt1 | contig 11315 bp, 2 predicted proteins | sample 7445841 | NCBI WGS metagenome assembly JACCDP01 (sample SAMN15323441, study PRJNA562643) | freshwater metagenome | isolation source: river surface water | place: USA:Blue River Watershed | collected 2017-08-17
CGTTCACGCTGCCTACCTTAGAGCGCGTTAGACGGGAAATAAACGAATCCTTAAACCCGGCTTGGGTCATTGTTTTCTTTTTACCCACATAGCGATCAGAAAACTTCTGCATTTCAAAAGCCGCAGCCGACATATAGAGCTGCATCTTCTGATACCCGGCTTTGCTTGCATCGAACAAAAACCCGCCCTTCTTTTCAAGGTCGCGCTGTATTTTCCGAACGGGGGCTAAGTCGTTGCCCCAGTCGTAGTCTATATCGTAGGCCGTATCGCGGGCAAACTTCTTTATCGCAGGTAGTTGCATTTTGGCATCGCCAAACTTTAGGCGTGCCAAAGAGCGCAAGAAAGCAAACACAGCGGCGCTCCCGTCTTCCATGTCGGTGTTGGCGGAACGGTACGGCCTACCCGCCACTTCTGCAAAGAAGTCCTTATAGTCAAAATCGTTTAGCCCCCCGGAGTACATCCCCTTCAAAGCGGCCACAATGTCTTTGTCCGGTGTGCCAATCGCAAGTTCGCTATGGACATACTTTTTAGCACTATCGTACCACGGGCGGTCGGAATACTTAGAAGACGGAAGTAGCGAGAACATAGTGCCCATTTCGGCAATGTCTCGCATATCCGTCATCATGGCCAACTGATCGTAGAACGTGGCATCCGTCAGGTCTATGGCATCTGTTACCGCATTGTCCGCCATAGGGCTGTCTATGTGCTTTCCTGCAAGTTGCTTGAGCGCAAAGCGGGCTAAGCCCCTATCCATGCCCAGCGCCATTGCCATGGCATCTGCCCGGCTGTCCAAACGGTCGTTGCCCGTGCTTTGTACGCGGATCGGTGCGCCCAGCGAGAGCAAAGCCTCTATTGCTTTGGCCTCAGTCTTTGTTGCCTGACCTAAACCGAGCACTGAGGTAAGCAAAGAATCTTTGCTTTGTAGCGTTTTTTCTGCTGCCGCAATCCCCTGCATAGGATCTTTAGCCGTACCGAAGGCTTGCTGTGCTGCGTACACGTTATCAAAGAAGGTAGCGGCATCAAGGCCGAACACGTTTAGCACGCTTTGTGCTTGTTGTTCAAAAGCGGGGCTTCGCCTTCCTTCCGATAAATCTTGCAAAAACTGTTGCCCGGCATTGGAGTTGAGCAAGATAGCCGCTGCATCTTGTCCGCTATACATGTATGCGCCATTGTGCGAGGCATCGAACACGGGGTCCAGTACGCGCAAAGGATCCATCATCGCCTCGGCGTTTACCATTTTGCCTCGGAAGGCAGCGGCGAAAATCGCTTTTGCAGCATCCGTTTTTTCGATAACGCCGTTTTGCAAAGTGCGCACCTTTTGCATCACGTTCTCATAGAGCGAATACAGCGCTTGTGGACTTTCCGATACGGCGACCTGTAAAGCGGCAATGTTCGGCAAAGCGTTGGTGCGCTCATGCAATACTCTTGCTTTTTCCACATCAGCAAGGCCGGCCAGATTGTCTTGGTTTGCGGCATCCGGTACGGTAACGGTTGCAAAAAGCGGCTCGTAGGCTTTTACGGATTCGTCGTAGGCTTTTTCCAGTGCCTCTGCTGTGTTCTGCTCGGTTATGGACAGCTTAACATCTTCCCCGCTTTCCGGCGGGAAACTCTCATTGAATTTATTGGCATCCGTCTTTTCGTCCGCCGTCATATCCACATCGGAAATATCCACGGGCTTTGCCCCTTTCTTCCCGCCGCCTATACTTTTGAGGTATTCGTTTATGGCGATCATCATGTCGGCCATGACGTTCTTTGCAATCTTTACCTCGCGCCCGTTGAAAGTAGCGGTTGCGCTTAGCGATTGCAAGAACTTCTGCGCGTCCAGTTTGGTGGCAAACTTTACGATGTATTTGCCGGGTCCGAACGTCTTTGCAAGGATGTCGTTGACAATCCCTTCCACGCCTTTTGTAGCGGCAAAGGTCTCTACATCTCCAATAGCCTTGATCAGTTTTTTCACATAGGCAGGGCCATTGGGTATCTCTGTTTTTTTCCAGTAGATCGTAGGCCGTGGGTCGGTAACGCGTCCTGATTCGTACAACTCAAGCGCCTCGTCCAGCGACTTTATGTCCCCGTCGGTAACGCCCCGCGACATGGCGTTAAAGAAGTTGACCACATCTGTGGTATCCGTAAAGCGCACTTCTAAAACGCCTTTGCCTAATATCTTTGCAAGGAGTTCGTTTACAGCGCGTTCTATTTTGGCGATGGTGGAGTTGTCCAATAGTTTACCGCGCAGGCCTTCGTCTAAAAGGGAGGCGAGTTCTACGATAAACTCCTCCGGTCTTTCGTTTACATCTGGATACCTTTCTGCAAACTTTTCGACTTGTTCTACAAGCCCTTGCAAATCCGGGGCTTGCTTTAGAACGCCTTTCAGCCTATCGGCAAACGCCTTCATGTCGGACGCGGCTTTTTTCTCTGCTTTAGCTATGGCCGCTTTTATTGTCGTCAAGTCCGCTGTAAAATCTATACTATCGTAATATCTGCCTGCCTTTGCTATGGCTGCGTGTGCAAGTTCATGGGCAATTGAATTTGGTTTTGCCCGTACAGCGTTTACCATGACATCGCCAACAAATTCGCTTGTGCCGTAAGGGCTATAAACCGCCGCAAACTTTGTAGCTGGATCGTAATTTATAACGCCTATACGCACACCCAGCCTATCTGCAACCTTTTGTAGCGAAACGATTTTGTCCAATACTTGCTCTACCCTTGTACGCACGTTAAGTGCGTTCTCCATGGTAGCGCTTGAGTATTGCGATATTCCATCCCTTAGCCAGTTTAGTATCTCCAGCTTGCTATTTTCTACCGTTCCAACGGCTTTGTATAAAATTCCAAAAGCCTTATAAGTGCCGGGATTGTCAAGCGTCCCAATAGGCCCCTTCTTTGTAGGCTGCTTCCCTACATTCCCTGTGGCGGGCTTTGTGGGCTTTGCGGTTCTTGAGGTTGGCTTGGCTGGTTTGGCTGTTGGGGTTGTTGGCTCTTCTTTTGTCGGTTCAGCAGCCTTGCTATCGCCTCGTTTACCTGCCTCCTTTTTAGTTGCTTTTTGTTCATTGAATACTTGGTTTATAGCTTCTTGTTTGGAAATGCCTTTATATTCCGGCTCGACCAACGTGGCCGGCCTATCGTTTACAAGGTTTGCATATTGCAGGAACACGTCGGATATTTCGCGCTGTGTCTTTGCCTCAGCGAATGTCTTTGCTATTGCAAGAACGGTAGGGTCATATATCTGCAAAGGCGTTTTGCCGCCTGCAAACATGTTGATCTGATTGAGCCAACTATCAAACTTTCCAGTTCCGCTTGTCTCAAAATCATTGTACGCCAAAATTGCATCCTGTATTTCCGTGATCAGGTTTTTGTCCAGCGGAACGGAAAAGATAGCGGGCATGGCCTTTCGTATCCCCTCCTGTGCCATATACGGCATGGATTCAAAGAACTCGGGCAGGGTCATGTCGCCGCCTTTGTACAGGAAGTGCTGTACTACACGGCCAAGTTCTTCTGCCCCTTTAGCGGTCAGTTCGCCGTTAGCTGTGATGCTTGCCAACTGCTCAGGGCGCAGGCCGAAAATAGGGTATATTTGTTTGAATGTTTGCTGTAAGCGGTTGCCTAACGGTACGTTGCGCTCGACCACGGTCTTTGCCCCGGTCTTTTTATCAACAACCACTTCCCTTGTGGAATACCCTTCACCGAAAAGGACGGTAAGGATTTTGCCCATGTCTTTGAACGAAAGCCTATTGGCTATGGCAATAGGGTTCAGCCTTACTTTGCCCCCGCTCTCTAAATCCTTTACGTCGTAGTTTCCAAGTTCGATAGCCGTTCGATCATCAACGTTTACCTCGCGCACTAAGACTGGGTTTTTGAAGCCGGCCAAATAGTCTTTGGTAAACCCAAACTTTTCGATGTTGTTGGTCAGGTCTTCGCGATACCTCGTCCTTCCCTCCTCGTAACCTATGATAATACCAGCGGAGGCGTTATTGCGCTGTATAACCTCATTGCGGGCGTTCACCACGGGCGCACCGGAATATGCGGACGGCTGTTCGCCCAGTTCGCCAAAGCGGGGATTCTCTGCAAAATCCCGCTCCTTCATTATACTATTCTGATCGGTACGGGCTTTGGGTTGTGCCTCCCAAATAAAGTGCAATGGATTGAGCACACCTTTTTTGTGCGAAGGCTGTAAGGTTTCGGCTTCTACAACCTTGTAGTTGAAAGGCACTGCAATATTATCAGCAAAGCGAAGTTCCCCTGCATTTCCTTTCTGGCCTTCATCTACTGGGTTTCGCACGTATTCGATCCCGTCTTTTACATAGCGCCCTTCGCTACGCCTTTGTTCCCCTTGACCGCGCAGGATGTTCTGCGTTTCGGCCTCGTCCTCTGCAACCTTTTCCGGGGTGGGTGCGGTTGGTGTTATCGGTGCGGTTGGTGCGGGCGTAGGCTCTACCGGCGGCGTAGGTGGTTGTATAGGTTCTACTGGAGGCTCTGCCGGCGGTGTTACTTGCCCTTCTTCTTCCGTCCCCGGCTGCATCCCGCTGCCGACAGGGCGATCGCCAGTATCTGCTTCTGCGGGCGCTTGGTTTTCGACGCCTTGAGTTCCCGGATATTCTGGCTCACCATCTTTTGGCTGCACTTGCTCGACTTCTTGATCGGCATTTTGGGCTTGTTTTGATTGTGATACGATTTGATTTTCTACATCCTGACGCGCAATGGTAACTGCGTCATAAATATTTGCTTGTTCCGTGCCCGGCGTTGGTAGCGACCTTTCTCCGGTAACCTCATCAACCGTCATCAGGGAATCAAGGTAATCGTCAACGGCCTTTGCCGCTTGCTCCGGTGTAACTTCGCCTGTGGGCAAAGTGGATGCAATCTCGTTTGCCCTTTGTTCGACAAAGGGGCTTACCGGGGCAGGAGCTTGTTCGCCTGTGGGCGGGGTAGGTTGCGTAGTTGGGGCAGTAGGTGGCGTACCTAAATCGGTAGCTGGTGTACTTGGTTCGGTAGGTGGTGCACTTGTAGGCGTCCCGCCGCCGCCATCGCCGCCTTTTCCGATTGCGGCGCGTAGGCCAAGGCCAGCAGCGCCAGCGGTAGCGGTAATGCCTCCGCCGGATATTGCGCCTGTTACACTTGCTTCAGCCAAGCCTTGTCTTAAATCGCGTTCTGGATCAATCGTAAGTTTGTCCACGATGTTCTCTGCCAACTGTGCTGAGAACTCACTAAGCCCTTCCTCTATGGAAGAACCAATTGTGCGCTTTGTGATTTGCTTTATAGCCTGTCCAATGGTTTGTTGCGCCGCCTCTTTGCCCAGCTTTGCAATTAAGCGCCCGGCGCCTTTCATGATCCCGCCGCTAACACGCTCCGTAATGCCTTCCACGGCTCCGGTAATATATGCGTTAGCAATTTCCTTTGCGCCTATATCTACGCCCATGTCCTGTATCTGCCGGTATTTGTCCTGTGTTGCAACGCCCGCAACAAGTGGCGTACCTACATACGGGATCATCGCCGCAATCGCATAAGGCAAAGAACCTATGCCGTTTGTCGCGGCATATTGTACGGCGTCCGCATAGCGACCTTCTTTAACAAGGGCGTCATAACCTTTATCCGCATTGGTAATACTCTTTTGTACTTTTTCAAGGTTCTTTCTTGCGTACTCCTCGGCCTCGTCCGCGTTAAGGAAATTGTCCATGACGTATTCGACTTGCCGATAATTGGGCGGCGCATAAGGAGACCTAATAGACGAAGCTGCTTCTACCCTTTTCCGGGCATCTTGCTTTTGTCTTTCAAATTCCTCTTTGCTGATTTTGCCGTCTTTGAATTGTTGCTCCAGATCGCGTGTGGCAAAATCCACCAACAAGTCATCTATGGTGTTGGCAAAAAGCTCTGGGAGATTCATAGCCCCGGCGATTATCTTTTTGGTTTCTGCCCCGGCTTTCCTTGACGTCTCTGAAAAAAACTGCCCTACCCGTGTCCCTGCAAAAAAACCTTCCACTTTTTCCGGTGCAATTTCCTTCTCAGGCGCTTCCCCCGGCTTTTGCCTCTGTCCGGCTAAACGTTCGCGCCTTGATTCCTCTAATTCCGCTATCGCTTTGTTAGCGGACTTTATAGGAAAGTCCGATTGCACCTGCCCAAACTGCTGCGGGGTTAACGGTTCGTTAGAGGGAAAACCAAATTGCGCCGCCTCCTTTTGTTGACGTGCGTATTCCTCTTTAGCTTTTGGCAAAATCGGGGTAGGCGTAGGCGCTTGTGCCTGTGGTTCGGGCGTTACAAACGGGATCGGCGTCGGCTGTTGTTGAGGTGGCGGCATCGGGGCTTGTTGCTCCAGTGCTACTTCCATCTGTGGCTGTGCCCTTGCGGCTTCGCTTACCGCTTGAGGAACCTCCATAGTTTCCCTCTCCATAGGGAAACCGTCCATAACAAGCGGCTGATCATTTTCAGGAGCGACCTGTAAGCCAGTGCCAGAATCGGGCGAAAACTCCTTTTTTTTTTCGGGGGAAAAGACCATATCAAACGGGCGATAGAATGTGTCAAAATCGCCTACGTTCTGCAATAGTCCGTTTTTCTGCATAAGGTTGTACGCCCCTTGTGCAAAATCTTTGTCGCGCATGTTGTTGACAAACTCTTCCTCTGGCATACCTCCGGTAAGCCCTTTGTTGTCGGCGACTTTATAGAGATAGGAAACAAAGTCCCGTGGGTTCAACTGATCGTTTGCCATTGTTATTGTTTTAGACGGTTGAAGTCAACCGTGTTTAAATCAGTTTCCTGTGTCGTTTTCTTTTGCTGCTTCAGGTTTTGGAAGTTCGTAATAATCTCAGCGGGCTTTTGTGCGCGGCTTTGTATATCCCTTCTATACCCTTCCAGCGGAACCATGATTTTGTTGTACTCGTCTTGCATAGCGGGCGTGGAACCAAGCTCTATAAAAGACGCATCAAAGCGGATAAGCCGTTCGGGTTGCTTTTGGCCTGCAGTGCCTTCGGCTATTTTTAGCTTTCCTTCTTTGTCGGTACCAAGCCCTGTGCCCGCCCCCTTTTTGCCCGGCTCTACAACCTCTTGGACGTTCGCCCAAATATTCATATTGTCGTCAAGCAACAGGAAGTTGTTTTTATAGCGCTTGCCTTCGTAAGTGAACACCTCTCCTTGTAATTCCCTTGTGCTTGCCACATACCGTCCGCCTGCGGGACTTGTTACGGGCTTTCCGTCTGCCGTTCGTTCGTATTTTTTCCAAACATATTGAGGGCTTCCGGCTTGTACAGCACCCATTGCCTGATAAATATTGGACATTTTGTCAGCCATGAGTTCTAAAGGCCGTGGGCTTTCTTTTTGCTGCTGCATAGCGAGGCGTGCCCGCTGCAAAGCAAGTTCCGATTCCTGCATCCGTTTTTTCCACGTCGGGTCTTCCAGCATCTTAGCCTCCTTGTCTTTTGCAAGGGTGCCCGCCGCAAACGGCTGCATCATTTGCCGCAACTGCTCCTTCTTATTCTCGTCGGTCAACTCTTTGCCAGCGGCTTGTAGTTGTTGGGATACAACGGCATCTACGCGGCGGTCGCCCAACATCATGGAAGTGATACCAAGTTCATCTAAAAGTTTGACATTTTTTATCCGGGCGTTTCCTTGGGGATCAAATTCAACGGCTTGGTTTATTTTTTGCCTTATGGATTCTGTGTCTTGAGCAAGATAGAATTGTCCGGACTGTCTTAGCGTATCGCTTGCTTTTTTTACCATCGTGTCCACGTCGCCCAGTTTGTCCATGCGGTTTTTGATTACCGTCTCGGCATTAAGCGCGCCGGGCGTTTCGAGTAGGACTTTTTCGGCATCCACGCCGTTCATTATGTTTTTCTCCAGTTCGTCAAGGCTTCCGTCTTTGACGTACTGCTTTCGCACCGCGTCAAGCGCCGTATTGTAGTCTACTTCGTTGTCGGCCTTGTAAGAGGCGGCAGCGTCGTTGATAAAGCCCTTGAACTGCTCGGAATAATTGTAGAAGCGCAGGTACTTTCCCACGGCATCCGTATAGGCCGTCGGGTCAACGTCCAACGATCCGGCTATTTCTTTTACTTGGTCCTCCAAAATCTTGTTCGCATTGGCAGCGTATGCCCCATACACCTGTTTTTCGGACAGGGTTTTGCGCACCTCTCCCAGAGCGGCCTCTTTGCGCGCCCTTTGCTCAGAGGCGTACTCGGCAAAAGGTTTAAAGAACCCTTGCTCGTTGGGGCTGAAAAAACTTTGAAGGCCGATCCGTTGCTTTGCCATCGTTAGGGGTTTTTAGATTTTGCGCCCGGCGCTTGCAATGGCCCATAGTAGTTTTTGCCCGGCATGTTCGGCGCTTGTCTTTGTTCCATTAGCTGCTTAAACAGCGTACTAATGACGCTATTCTCTGATTCTGCCCGGTACGCTGCCATTGACATACCTGCCAGCGACTTTAGCCCGCCGTACACGTTGCCCTGTCCCACGCCTAACATCTCCGCGCCTAATTGGTATTTCCTTTGCTGTGGTTCGTACACGTTGTACGCATACGCCTTTTCGCGTTCCCCTGCCATAGCGCCTTGAGCCGCCTCAAGTCCGCGCACGCGTTCCTCCTGCGACATGGCCTCTTGTTGTGCCGCTTGCCGCAAAGCACGGTTGGTTTCCGCTTGTGCCGTACCGATAGCGCCCAATAGCGGGGCACTCCCCGGGGCGGCCTGCCTTGCGTTGAACACGGTCGCCGCTTGGTTTGCGAATATATCGTTTTCCAAATCCTGAAAGGCGGGCTGCCGGGCAGTGAGCATCGTCTGGCGCAAGCCAAGGCGCTGCCCTACCTCCGGTGCCATTTCGTACCCCGGCATTTGGTCTGCTTCCTGCATCAGCTTTCGCGCCTCGCGTTGCTGCTTGATACCGGATATGATCCCGTACAGGGAACTTGCTATATCAAGGCCCATCCCTACGCCGGTAAGCCCGGCCAAAGCGCCCATAGAAGGAGGTGGCATATTGTTCTTTTTGTTTCGTTTACAAAGATACGGTTTTTATCCTTTATCAATCAGCATAGGATGACCAAGCGAACGATCATAGGATACCGTCACGCCGGTCATGTAAAAAGCAGGTGAGGCGTTATAGCGCACCGCGCACTGCAAAAACTGCCCGCGCACAGGCTCGCCAAACAAAAGCGAATCGTCATAGCCGCCAGCGCCCGGGGTCAAGCGGTCACGCAAAAAAGAGGCGTAGTGTATCCCTTCTTTGGACACAAACTCTGTATCAATCAAATCCGTGGATTGTACAAACGGCGTATCGTTGCGGACATGCACCCAGTCCGGTGGGCGGTTTGCTTCAATAGCCAGCGCCTCCAATGTCTTTACAAAGACCGCTGGGTTGCCAACCGGGAAAGACACAGTGCATTTAAAAGACGTCCCATAAAACCCGGCCTGTGGATCTGCATCGTGCATGTAAATTTGTCCGTCCTTCCAAGATACGATTGCCTCGCTCAAGGCATCCATCCATTGCGGCTCAAAGGTCATGGACGTGTTCCAGCCTTGCATCTCGGGTAAATAGCACATCACTTTGCCAGCGCTTACCTCATGCGGAGAAGGAATAGCCGGGCCGTAATCTAAAAGGAAGGTTTGCGCAACATATCCGCCCGGCAAATAAAACATGTACATCTCTGAGCGCTTATCTATAACGCCTACAAGGGTGCGGATATTGCCCGTTATCTCAAACAAGTTGGATGTAAAAAACTTTGTCATCCCGTTGAGCGACACAGGCTCTAATCCGTTTTGACTATACATGATTACTTTGCCTTCTGTGGCATCCACAAAGAACACGCGCCCCTCGCTTCCGTACACGCTCTCTGGGTGGACCGTTCCAAAGCTGCCTTTGAGCGGATTGACCGTACCGATCACATCGCCGGACGTTGCAAGGATAACATTGTCGGCGTTGTCCACTATCCGGTTTTCGTTTAGGTACATAGAGGCTGTTTCTGCCTCGCCTATGGCAAGCATGACGGATCCATACTCTTGTGTACGACTTGTCAAAATTAGCTTACGGATAGCGCCTAATGTAAAGTCAATGTCTTTGAAGTCCAGCGTATCGAACGAAGATAGGCCGTTTACCTCGCTTGATTGTACGTATGTATTGGAAAAACAGACGCTTGTTTGCCGTACCGACCGCCCGTTGTTATAGGGTACAATGTTTGGCCTACCAATATCCGACAACCATTCCGACCAGTGCTTGTCGTCTGGGTTCATCGTCTCGACAAGCACGGTGCCAAGCCCGGTATATGGCCTTGTCTTTACGTATGTATCGCCTGACAAGATGACTTCCGTGGTTGACAAAGCCCTATTGGCTGTGCCCGGGGCGGTTATGGCGTAGGTTTTTCCGACTTCATAAAACAGCTCCTCTAAAAAGCCCTTTCGAGGTATGACTATCTCAAAGATGATGTTGCTTTGGTTCAGTGCCAGCGTGCCATAGTCTTTGGCCTGTACGATAATATACGACCCGACTTGGGAAACAATCGCAGCGCGTGCACTTGTCCCGTTTAGGAAATACAGCTTGACATAATCCCCTTCGGAGTATTGATACCCAAGGCCGTAACTTGTCGTAGCCGACAAGTTGATCGCCACGCCTTGCACTTTACTTGAATCAAAGGTTTCGGAGAACACCGTCGTAGCGCTTTCCCCAAACTTATAATTGCCGTCGTTGTCTTTTCCGACGTATTGCGCGTCACGGGTATATCCTTGCAGGAAAGATTGATAGGTCAAGTTTCTAGTGCGAACAACTTGATAGGTTTGCGCCCACTCTGGAATATCATTTGCCGACATTTCCAGCGATACTTTTATGAACGGAAACAATACGGCTGTATTGTACGTCCTTTCTGGTGTGCGCACTGCTGCTGTTTCGGTCGTGTATACGCCCGCATTGCGCCCAGCAAAGTCGTAAAAGACAATGCCTGTCTTATAGCGGCTTCCCGACTTAAAGCCAAATTGTCCATCCGCTCCAGTACCCGTGCCGGCAAGGCCATAAATCCGCACATCAAAGCCATTGAGCGGGGAAGGCAAAGGGTTTGAGTATTCGCGGTATGTTTGAAACGTGGTTTCCACGTCCGTAAAGCCGGTATTGTAGTATATCCCTTGCGTTTGTGTATCCGCTTGTAGCAAAGAATCGTTATCCCCGTCCGCAATGCTTAACACACGCATAGAGGCGTCTATCGTTATCTGTCCCGGCAGTGAGGCATCTACATCGTAGTACGGCCTACCAAAGCGCCATGCTTCCAAAGAAAGCGATTCAAGGCGGTAATAACCATCTACTGCACTATTGCCGCTGCCTTCTACGCGTACATATAGGCGCTCTATAAAGCTAGTCGGATTGTTTATCAG
>JACCDP010114890.1_pt1 | contig 11314 bp, 14 predicted proteins | sample 7445841 | NCBI WGS metagenome assembly JACCDP01 (sample SAMN15323441, study PRJNA562643) | freshwater metagenome | isolation source: river surface water | place: USA:Blue River Watershed | collected 2017-08-17
CAAAAAATAATGCTCATGCCCGGCTACTCCTCCTATAAGCTGATACCGGGATACTCTATCTTGGAGGCCACAATTTCTGAAGGAAAATGCCAATTCGACCCAGTCCAGCTCCGTGGCGTCCGATTCAGCAAGCTACACCTGACGAAAAACGAGTCACTTTCCAGAAAGAGAGAAATATAGGATCGAATCAGCCAGCGGATCGATCAGACGGTCGATAAAGGCAGCAGTACAACCGAAGAAACTATGCGGCGCGTGGCGACAGACCAAGAGTGCCCTAAGAGAGCCGACATATCAGGGCAAACCGGTCGAGATCATGGAGGAAGCGGAACTGGATACTCCCCGTTGCGCTGTGCTCGATGGAGACTGTCTGAAGTGTGAAAAGTCTCTTGGAGGAAAAGTAGAATGTTGATCAATCAACAGAGCTAACACTCTTCAGAGACTCACCGTAAGAGCACTTGACCATCTTTCAGAGCCTTGAAGAATTTTCAGCGGCAAGTACCTGTTCGGCGTGAGCAATCGCATCCTGCAATACCTTCACACTCTTACCTGCCCGCCTGACTTTCGGCAGATTTTTCAAAAGCTGAGAGGCCGCATCCACCAATGTCTGCAGCGTCTCCTTCATATCGCCCACCTCGTTTGAGTTTTCCAAGGCTGCTGCGCGTGCCATGGCCAATCGTCGACGAGGTCCCACATAGGGTTGAGGAGCGATCGGATTATCTTTTTCGAGCTCAGGCCGTCTAAATATCATGCACGTTCCTCCAATGGTGCCAGCAAGGTACCACAGGTCGTACCGGTTTGCAGCGCATCTCGCCTGATTCCGAGGAGCGATGACTCGCAATAACCTTCGCCAGATATCGGCAAGACATGGATTTGAGCTGAGCTCACTTGCCCACCATTCCATGGGAGAGTATAGTGATCCGTATGAGTCGGTTCATCGCCAGAACACAGGCCTCTTCATCTTACGGTATAGGCGTGGTGATTCTAGTCCTATTTGTGTGCATCTGCGTGGTATCGCAGATGCTCGGAACACCGGTCACGCTCATCGATGTCCTCACGTCGGAGTTGCCGGGAGAATCTGTGTCTGAAGACTTCTCCATTCCTCCCCTCACACCTGAGCCAAGCCTCGCCGCCCACACACGCCTCTATGAGAAAGTGGACCCCTCGCACCAGCTTCCGATTCTTGCGAATTCGATCTTCCACCCTCCTGACGCATCACTGCCGTTCTGATTACGTCATCGGATCCCGAGATTATTGTGCCCATGTGAGTGCTTTCTTTCTCCTCCAGGGGGAGACAAGCTCGAAGCACTGCAATGAGCAACGCTCAAGAGTAGATAGATGTTAGCCAAGGAGGTGACTCAAATGCCTGGCATGAACGATGCGCTCTCTTACATCATTTTAGGTGGGTTTGCCTTCGCAATTATTATATGGGCCCTGTTTTTCGCCGGCTAGGAGGCAGCCTCTGACACACCCCCCGATTTCATCGCCACTGGGAATGGAGACCGCGGTAGAAATCGGGGGATGCGTCAGGGCGTACTGACGGTGAATCACGCCGCAAGCGGTGAGGTTAGCTGTGTGCCCTCAGCCTTCATCGTTCGATGAGGCTGATCAAGACCTGAATCTTGCTCGACCTACCTCGCGATGTCCGGCTCCACTTGACGAGGGCTCGGAGCGCGCAACGACCGCAGACCAGCTACAATCGCTTCGAGTTCGGAGCGTGCCCCCGTTTTCTGCATCGCATCGTCGAGCAGCGAGCGCAGGGCGACGTGCGCATCACGCATCCGTGTGATGCGAAAGGTGAAGGCATAATCAGGGAGATCCCCACCACCGCACACTTCGTCAAGAGGACAAGGATTCAACACGACAGTCTCGACATGCTCGTCTCCGACGTGAGGCAGCACAGCCTCAAGGTCCAGCGCGGACAGATCAATCCGAGCACGACCGATAAAATCGTCGCCATTTCCACCGTCCGCGCAATGCGATCCGGCATGGAGACCCTTCCCGGGCGGTACCACCTTGCAGAAGCTGGTGCGCCACCCCAGCATGTCTTTCTCCCAAAACTCTACCCCGAATCCCAACGGTGCCGGCTCGCCGGACTCATCGCACACCGATGTCTTGCCGAGCACCACAATCCCGGAACGGACTGCGACGATACAACTCCTGACCGGATCGAACGGGTGAAACTCACCGGAATCCACATTGTCGATTTGGCCGGAAGCAGTCCACCCCTTGGCATCTTCGGTTCCAACCATCACTTCATCACTCCCCCACCAGTCCAATCCGGTTTCATTCCGCGCTTTGAACCCGATCGCCTCGATTTTGTACCGCCGTTCATTCCACTCAATCGTATCCCAGAGAATATCGTTCGATACCTCTACACGCCCTCCCGCACTATCGGATCGGGACATTGCCTGACTCTCATGCGCCGATGCGCTGGACACGCACCACAGCCATGCCGCCAAACCAACACAACACACCATGAAGCGCCTCTTGGAAGTCATTGTTGAGTTCCTCCTGTCTGACCCATGGCAACGGAACTATCTATTCAGACCACACGTGTTTTCGTGTACTAAAATGGATGTCAGGTTCTCAAGATTACGCAATCGGTCTGACCGCTTGCACTGTCACTCAGCAAAACTCAAATCAGCATCGGTGAGAAAAGGGCGTGAATTTGCCGAATATGTCTCGAGCAAATCCAGCCTTACACTGAGACAATGTTAGTAACACGAAGTTACAATAGTGCGTACGAGGATCTTATTCAAGATATCCCGCGCTCATTGTTGCCCGGCACGACATACCATGCGACTGAGGGTCAAACAGCTATGCTTGTTGGTTCTCGGCGATTGATCAACTGGTGCGGAGCCTTAAAGCTTACAGGCATCTTCGGTGATTTCCGGACCAGGGATCGGATGTTGGCGAACCTGCTTCACATAGTTCCGGCAATCCATCTCGGCCCCTTCTTTATTCGCTTGGCCTTCTTTCACCAAACGCCGCCATTGGGCGAGGCGTTCGGCAAACGGGTCATACCGGCACACGGCTTTGCCTGATGGTAACCCAGCCAGTTGCCGGCACTTGGTCACCCAGAGTTCCGGTGTCAGGGCCCCGCTCTCCACCGACTTGGTCAGCTCATAGAGGTTATCGGCGAACGACCCAAAGTCACAGATTGCGGGATCTACAGGTGGTGGAGCCGAATGGTTTCGATCGACCGTATGCAGCATCTGGCGACAGTTGGTTTCACCGGCCTCTTTCGAGATCAGACCCTTTTCAATCTGCTGCTTGGTTTCCGTCCTCCGCTCATCGAACTCGGATTTAGACAGGAGAGCCGGAGCGCCAACCATCATCGCCGTCGTGGTCGGACAACCAGCCAGCACCAGGGGTAAGAGGCCAAGGAGAAATCGTCGCATCGGTAACCTCACATTCAATAGCTTAAACATGCGATACAGGCCTCCAACAGCCTAGAGTCGGCGCGATCTTACGGATCGCGTCCCTTGAGATCAAGAGCCAAATGGGGTCATGACCGGAGAGGCACAGAATACTGCACGATAAAATATGGGGGCACACAGCAAACAGCTTGACCACCATATTCAGACTACTCGGATCCTGAGTGCACCTTCACGGGGAGAGCCCCTCAAAAACCCACTGGAATCTTGTGACAAGATCGTGCCAAACTAGAACTTTGAGTGGTTGCTCTATTGGATGGCGTAGAAGGTCGGGAGCGATGCCTCTATTGAGAGGCGCAGTGCGATATATACGATGATACTGTGACCGTACGACGTCCTGTTCAATCTTATCCAAGAAGGAGACCAGAATCATGGCATTGCTGATTACCGACGAATGTATCAATTGTGGCGCTTGCTTGCCTGAATGTCCGAATGAGGCCATCTTCGAAACGCGCAGCGGGGCGGAAGAGAAGGGACTCCATGTGGGTGACGGACAGGGAGTGGGCGATAATATTTACGTGATCGCTCATGATCGGTGCACTGAGTGTGTCGGCCATTTTGACGAACCGCAATGTGCGGCCGTTTGTCCAGTCGATAATTGTTGTATTTCCGACCCGGCGTATCCAGAAGGAACCGATGTCCTGCTGGAAAGAGCAAAGACCCTCAATCCTGACAAGGCAATCGATCCCGCAAAGGTTTGGAGTGGAGTGCGGAACTGATCGTTTTCCACTTCGAAGTTTCGTGCACTGCAGAATGCTGAGACCGCATCCGGCATGGTTGTGTTATGTCTTGGCATTACCGAAACGATGAGTCATGGCTGATAAGATTCCACGATTCATGACCAATGCAACCGTCATTAAGGTGTTAGCGAAAGTCTTTGCGTTCCAAGCCATCGAGATCAATCTCTTGCGTTCCCATGCTGGGATATCCGATGCTGATTGGAAGACCCTGAAGACGAAAGCCTTTAAGAAAACCTACGCCAAGCAACGCGCTTTTTATGAAGATCGCTTGACGGGTGCGTTCGCGTTGGAGCGCATCTCCCAGTCGGAACGTGAAACAAGACTTCTTGAACTCTGGCTAAAACAGAGTGAGGAGTTCCCCAAAGAGGAACCATAACCCGAACCGTATCGACCTCGTCAGGCACGCCTTGTGCCTGCGAGGAATCGGTTACGAAGCGATGCTGCCAGCCCGAACGTGACGTGATGGTTCCATCCACTTGCATCCGGCGCGATGTATCTACATCGCGCCGTTGCCACTGCCTCAGTCAATCTGTCCCATCACCTTAATCTTGGCGCATTGCTGTAGTTACAAGGTTTCTCTCACAGTCGACTCCGGAGCCGCTCATAGCCCTTCTTCAATTCATCGATCGCCAGACCCAGTGCGGCGCCGACAGATTCCGCCGTCTTGCCGACTTCCTCCCGTGCTGCTTCCAGCTTGGGCTTGATCTCGTCCCACTGACTTTCCAAACGGGCCCATTCATCTTTCGCATCCGCCTTCGCTAAGTGAAGCTGGACGTGAAGCTCATCACGTTGTTGTTTGAGATGTTCCAGCGCTTTTGTGATCTGCTCTGTTACCTCTGCCATAACGTCTACTCCTTTGTTAAACGTGGATGTGTATCCGTGTCACTTCTATTCGCCACTACTGTTATTGAGCATTCTAGGGAGTTTACGTCTTGTGATCGAACCATGGTACCTATTCTATCTCGTTGAAATACATAGCACTAGCCCTGCTCATCCATAAATCATAAGCTTAAACGCGTCCCCCTCGTAAAGTCACGGTTGCAGAAGGGGGAAAACTCGGCGATACTACTGAGAGGTGAGTATAGCCATTTCCACTTAAACCGATGAGTGGGCGGGTGAACTAGTGGACGAATATCGTCATCCTATGATAGCGAGCAACTGATACCATCAGGAGAACCGACGGTGACGCGACGTATGAGAACCGCATTCTGGGCAATGGCAGGAGCACTCGTAGTGCTGACAACTTGGCTAGGAACCGAGACCTGGGCGTATGAATCAGGACCTGTGAAGGATGGGTCTACTGTACGAGGCACCGTGACCGTCGCCGGAACCGTACCGGCGCCCAAAGAATTCGAGTTACGTCGTTTCCCAGACTACGAGTTTTGCAGAACCCTGTCCGATGATCGTGGGTATCGGCGCCTCAGGGAAGTCACGTTCAGGCCGGACGGCGGCCTCAAAGATGTCGTCGTGGTGGTGGAAGGGGTGAAACAGGGCAAACCCTTCACCAGTACCGATACCGAAGTGGAAGCAACGCTCTGTCAATTTCTCCCCTTCGTCACCGTCGTCAGCGACACGCGTCGAGTCACGGTGTTTAACCGGGACCCAGTACCCCACGATATCCAAGGATTGGCGTTGGAACAACCTGGAAGCGAGATGGTCTTTTATCGACCATTCTTAGAGGCCGGCGGAACCACCGATCTGGTGCAGCTCGCCAAAGGACAACAGGTGTTTACCATGCACTGTAGCCAACACCCCTACATGCAGAACTGGGGCTATGCCGTCGATAATCCCTATTATGCAGTGACGGATGCGACAGGCGCCTTCTCCATTGAAGATCTCCCGCCAGGAACGTATCGCCTCAAAGCCTGGCATCCCATTCTCGGCACGCAGGAGCGAGAGATCACGGTCTCCCCCAATGAAACCGCCTCACTGAACCTATCGTTTGAAGCCAACTTCTGACAGGGAACAGGTCAAATTCTCTGGCTCTTCCCGAACAGAACAGTTGGTATTTAATGCTGGGGGACCAGTTGCTGATACAAAGTCTGGGTTTCCTTCGCAATGGCAGCCCAGCTGAAGAATTGTTCTGCTCGTTGGCGACCAGCTTTGGCAAACCGTTCACGCATTCCCCTATCAGCCATCACGCGATTGACGGCCGCAGCTAGGTCTCGCTCGAATTCCCTTGGGCTCAATGGAGTGAAGGGAGACTCCGGCATTTGCTGGACAGGAACCAGGATACCGGTTTCTCCATCCTCAACAACTTCTGGAATCCCCCCAACGGCTGATGCAACCACAGCCGTCTCGCAGGCCATCGCTTCAAGATTGATAATTCCGAATGGTTCATAGATAGAGGGACAACAAAAGGCCGCCGCGTGTGAATAAAATTCGATCACGCTTTGTTTGTCCAACATCTCGGGAATCCAGATCACGCCTGGCCTGTCGGCAGAGGCTTCTTTGACAGCAGCCTCCATTTCGGCGGCGATTTCTGCGGTATCAGGAGCGCCAGCGCAGAGAACCACCTGGAAGTCAGAATCGAAATACTTGATGGCTCGAACCAGATGTATGATGCCCTTCTGGCGAGTAATTCGTCCGACAAACAACACAAACGGCTTGGACGGATCCACTCCGTAGCGTCGAAGTGCATCGGTCGATGATTGTTTTTTATATTCCATTGGGTCAATTCCATTATGGATGACCTTGATCTTCTCTTCAGCAATGCGAAAATGATGAAGGATATCCTGTTTGGTTCCATAGGAGACAGCAATCACGGCATCGGCCATCTCAAGCGCCGCCCGTTCCACCCATGAGGAGAAATCGTATCCACCCTTGAGTTGTTCCCGTTTCCAAGGGCGCAGAGGCTCTAAAGAGTGCGTCGTAATGATGAGCGGGATCCCGTAATTCAACTTCGCTAAGATGCCACCAAGATGCGTATACCAGGTATGACAGTGGACGAGATCGGCCTCAATACCAAAGGAATTGAAGTTTAGCCCTCTCTGAACGGCCCCGAAGACAGACTCCAAATATTTCGGACACCCATAATCGACCTTCTCGAGTGTAAACCCTCTGACGTGAAGGTTCTGCTGTGCGAGGTGCTGATCGCCAAAACACCGAACTTCCACCGGAAGAAGCTTAGCCAATTCCTTGCTCAGGTATTCCACATGAACCCCTGCTCCACCATAGGTGTAGGGAGGGTATTCATTACTGAGCATCAGAACTTTCATATGGGAGATCTTTCTTTGCCCCTGTTGCTACTATCGTCCGTCAATACAGACGTCAGACCTTGCTTCCTGCGGTGCCCGTTACGCCACGATATAACTAGCCGTCGAATCATTCAAGCCCACTGTCATTTGCCCTTAGCTCCTCACAGTTACTGACTCAGAATCTGGAGGTCCCCAAAGGTATCCGACTTCCTACTACTCACCGTGACCCGTGCACCCCCGCCTCGCCAACACAACGCCTGGGTTACTAGCATCGCTCTCGTAAATTCCCCAGTTGCAGAGGGTGGGTGGACTTAGCGATACTTCCTAGAAGATAACCACCATGGGACAGGTTCCTTCCGAGAAGGTTTACAAGCAGACTCACGTGTAGCAAGAGGTCATAAAGTCCCCGTCTCATGTGAGATCTCGCCGCCATTGAACCGGACCAATTCTTCGGGCATCCTGCAACCGATGCCCAACGATCGTGATGGTAGGAGGGCCACCGGTGAATCAACACCTCCGAATCAGAATCCAGCTAACCGCGGGGGTACTTGCCGTGCTGACACCCTGGTTGGGAACCGAGGCTTCTGCCTATAAGTCGGCACCCGTGAAGGAAGGGGCCACCGTACAAGGGACAGTAACAGTACCCGTCACCGAAACTACCCCCGCTCCTCACGAATTCGAGTTGCGTCGCTTCCCAGACCACGAGTATTGCAGCAAGCTCTCCGATGGCTATGGGTATCGGCTCCTGAGAGAAGTGACGGTCCGACCGGATGGAGGCCTAAAAGATGTCGTCGTGGTCGTGGAGGGAGTCGAGCGCGGTAAGCCCTTTGCCCTCACCAATGCCAAAGTGGAAGCGAAGCTCTGTCAGTTTCTCCCGTTCGTCACAGTGGTCAGCGACACACGTCGAGTCATGGTGTTCAATCACGACCCGGTCCCCCATGACATCCAGGGACTCGCGCCGGATCAGTCGGGCAATGAGAGGGTCTTCTCTCGGCCGTCTTTACGGGCCAGGGGGACCACCGATCTCGTGCGGCTCGCTAAAGGGCACCACGTATTTACCATGCAGTGCAGCATGCACCCCTACATGCAGAACTGGGGCTATGCTGTCGATAATCCCTACTATGCGGTGACAGATGCGACCGGCGCCTTCTCCATCAAGGACCTCCCGCCGGGTACATATCGCCTCAAGGCCTGGCATCCCATTCTCGGCACCCAAGAGCAGGAGCTCACGGTAGCTCCCAACGAGACGATCTCACTGGACCTATCGTTTGAAGCCAACCACTGATTGGTGGTGCACATGCACAACATCTCCCCCCGCTTATTCATACTCTAAAGACTGCCTTATCATAAGTGCTAGACTTAGGCATGCCCCCATCCCAAGCGGTCGGTGGATCAAGCTTCTGCTGCACGCCGTTCAGCCTTCTCATTGTCACCCTGCTCTGTCCTCCTGCCGGCGCCGCTGAACCAGAACAGGTCTCGATCCAGACGTTATTGTCGCCACAAGCCACGTCCTATCAGCTACACCTGATGACGCTCGAGGGTGTGACGAGTGCGCTCCAGATACTCCCACCAATTGTTGGTAGTTACTCTCTGCGCAGCAAGCCGTGCCTCCTCTATGGGCGTGCGTCTTTCACACTAGAGGATGAGACGGGTTCGTTGCCTGTAGTGGTCTTGGGAAGCTGCAATCCAGGTGCGGCTGAGGCATTACCAAAGGATGGGGATCGTGTACGTGTCACCGGGGCCGTGCAGGTGCTGAAGAGTGAGGCTCCGCGTGACGTCAGAGTCCAAGCAACCGCGATTCAGCTTCTTGAATTACATTGATTTAACCACACCCAGGACTGACAGGAGCGAGATATAAAGGTATCCGACCCATTAACTGGAGATCGCGTCCAGGTATCACGTCGTGAATTGGTATGACGTGGGGATATGGGGCTAGAGAAATCGGACGCTCTTGACCGCGGCCGTCACCACGAACGTTCGAGTATTATTGGTTTTGTCGTCGGCGGGAAAGAGAAAGAATCCAGGGCGTTGGGCATCATATCCCGTCGTCGTACCGACCAAGACTTCCCCGTCTTTGAACGTCACTTCGATTTTCTTCCCGGAGAGGGCCTTCCCGGCCGCAAATGTCTTCCGTTCCTCGTAGGAAGTATCTCCTGAAAAATTTCGGACGAAAAAGACCGCCTTAAGGTCACGAAGCGACACTTGTTGTCCAGGGTCTGACCCAGCGGCTTCATTGCGCCTGACATGAAAATGAGGAGACGTAGGGGAAAAATCCTGCGAATATCCCTTCAGTAGCTTGCCGTTCGCATACCGTACGACGATCTTGGCCGGTCCGATCATGCTTCCGCTCCTCAATCACTGACGCTAAAAAGTCTACTGTGGAGTATGGCTGCAGGATGACGTTCTTCAAAGAATTTTGTCTTTTCCTGACAGGAAGACTCGTGAGGAAAGAAACGGACTAGCGAATCAGGCCGACTACACCACTAGAGCAACAAAGAGTCCGACCCTTTAAGCCGTGCTCATACCCAGAGGATAGAAACCACCAGTACTCTGATCCAGATCCAGTGTGGTGTTACGCGATTGCCCTTGCTCCTGCTCTCGCAATTCTCCTAGAGTACGCCACCTTGGGAAGTGTGTATGTCTCTTCGATTAGTCCTTCTGTTTGTGTTGTCGATCATCTGTCTCGCCGTGCCCACATGGGCCGACTTTCAGGCTGGTATGGAGGCCAATGACCGTGAGGATTACGCCACAGCCCTACGTGAGTGGCGACCGCTGGCCGAGCGGGGGGATGCCCTCGCGCAATATAATGTTGGGTTGCTATATCGCAAGGGCCGAGGCGTACCACAAGACGATGTTCAAGCACGAAACTGGTATGCCAAAGCTGCGGCTCAGGGACTGGCCAAGGCACAGTTCAGCCTGGGCACGTTGTACTTTAACGGAGAAGGAGCCCCGAAAGACTATCAGCAAACCCTGCGATGGTTCCGTCTGGCCGCTGACCAAGGAGAGGCACTCGCTCAAACAAAAATTGCGATCATGTACGATGAGGGCCAAGGAGTGTCTCGGAATATCATCCAGGCATATAAGTGGTACAGCTTGGCGGCAACGAGCGGCGATAAGTCCGCGCCCCTCCTGCGTGATAGAACTGCCCAGCAGATGACTCCTGCCCAAATCGCGAAGGCCCAAGCGCTGGCGAATGAGTGGAAAACCGAACGGCAAGTGAAGAACCCCGCCCTTCCAGGCGGATCACAGGACAAGACGCAACCCTAATTCCACTGACACCACCCGCTGAACATCGATTTCCAGTAAATATTCTTGTTATGATGTCGTCCATGCGACGTCATCGAGCCTTCTTGTTCCTATTCGCCGCAGTCATACTGCTTCCCGGCTGCGCCTCCTGGTTCATAAAAGGCGAGCCTCCAGAGGTGCTCGTTGCCAATGTTACGCCCCTGGACGCGACGCTGTTCGAACAGCGTCTCCGTGTCGACCTCCGGATCCGCAACCCGAACGACTTCGACTATCACCTGACAGGCATCGATTTCACGCTGAATCTGAACGGGAAACGCCTGGCTCGTGGCCTGGGGAGCACAGAAGTGAGAATTCCCCGGTTAGGTGATGCCGTGATGACTATCGAGACCACCACCTCGACACTGGGCATCGTACGCCAACTGTTTGCTCTCTCCCAGAAACAGGAATTGACGTACGACATCAACGGCGTGCTCCATAGCACGGAGGGGCGATTGCCGTTCACCAATGCGGGCACGCTCGTCGAGCCGGGCACGTTCTCCAGCTCACCGGCTGGCTCTCATGCAACTCCACAGTAATGCCCACGAGTTCATCAAAGGTATCCGCCCCTCTAACTCTTCTCCATCATGACGCTTTTGCTATGAGTGGAACGAGCCGCTTAGCGAGGCGCCGGTAGAACAGCACGACCAGTAGGTGC
>JACCDP010818724.1_pt1 | contig 11312 bp, 12 predicted proteins | sample 7445841 | NCBI WGS metagenome assembly JACCDP01 (sample SAMN15323441, study PRJNA562643) | freshwater metagenome | isolation source: river surface water | place: USA:Blue River Watershed | collected 2017-08-17
CCTTGGGACTCGGGATCGGCCTCGCGACGATCCGGCTCCTCTCCTTGGCCTGGTTGCTCATCGACGTCAGCGAACGCCATCGCCTCGGCGCCTGGCGCATCGTCCTGCTGGGCGTCCCCACCTTGCTTGCCTCCCTCGCCTGCTCGGCCCTCTTCGCCTTCGCCTGGTGGCTCTGGTTCACCGCCGGCTTCGCCCTCGATATCCTAAGGTAGGGACAGCACCACGTGCTGTCCTAGTTGCCTCGGGCAGGGATGACCGGCCCAATCATCCGCCTAGTTACAAAAACAGACCGGAGTTATCACTCGCCCTGCTTAGGCTATTTTCGTGCGACACAACAAAGCCCATATATAATGGGGTTGAAACACATTCGGGCGACTCATGCGGCGCGCTGTACTCGATGTCGGGGATGCAGCCTGGTCATGATTCCCTTGCGTGACGTCATCGGCGGGCAAAATGACCGATGCTATGCACCACTCCACCCTCAAGGAACTCGTCGACCCCGATTACGACGAGTGCGACCACGACAAGCTTTGCGACTCGGACGACGAGTAGTCCGAGGAGGCGCAACCGATCAACCCCAAGGATAGAAAGGCAACACATGTCCAACCAAGGCAACGGCGGCAATTACCCGAGCACCACCGGCAATCCTTCCGGTGGCGGCCGCGGCAACGGTCCTCGCGGAAAGTAACCGAGGGCCTTGCTCCGAGACCCCAGGGGGCCACGAAGTGGCCCCCTGTTTTGTTATGTTAAATAGAAGAGCGAGACTTGCGTCGATTCCGAGCAAAGCCACGATGCGGTCACCCCATGTCAAATCGTATGCATGAAGTGCCAACGGTCGCGTCCTGCGTCGCACAGTTCGTCGCAGACGTATCCATTTTACCCTCGGCAAGACAGAACGAGCTCGTTGCTTCGCTTGTCGAAGGTGGCCAAGCGCTCCCGATGGAGGCTCTCAGGGCCCATTTGAACGATAAGCCAGGACGAATCCCTCATTACGCCGCCATGGTCATCCGGGAGATGCCCTATTATCAGATTCTCAAGCATCTCGAATGCGTCGACGGGGTGGAGTATTTCAAGAAGCACGCTGACGCGATCATGGGATGCCTTGGTGAGGCCAGGGGATACTTCGCCTTTGCGGCATTGATGCATCTCCATGGAGGTGAACGGCATGGCAAAGAGATGTTTGAGCCAACAAGCGGCCCCGAGGTTGAGCCTAAGGCAATGCCAGAACCCGAGTCCCTGGTGGCGTTAGAGAAGAAGCTGTCGGACGAGGTGATTCATGTAGGCTCCTTGCTTATCCGCGACGAGCACAAGTCGCTGCTGCTCGCGCAGATGAGGGCCACGAAGGCCGAGCAGGAGCTTAAGGATGCACAGCTAAAGTGGGCAAAAACCCAGGAGCGGATGACCAGCGAAGCTCAGCGATCTAAGGCCAAGGCTGCAGAACAGGCGCAGGGGTCTGCGGATAAATCAGCACGTGCGGAGATAGAGGCCATCCAGCGAAAGCTGGATGCAGAAATCAAGGCGCATGCAGCCACTCTGTCTGAGCTGGCTGCCGCCCGCGTAAGGCTGAGCGATATCGAGGAGCAGGGAGGCGCCACCCCGGAGCGCGTTGAGGAAATCCGTAAAGAAATTCAGAGAGAAGCAGATCAGCGAATTGAAGACGAACTTTCTATAGCAATCCGGCCTTGGATGGTCCGCATGATGCAGCTGGAAAAAGCTCACTTGGGGTTGAAGGGCTGTCAGGAGCTTTCCACGAAAGTCCTGGCCCTAACGAAGCAGGAGGTCGCCGCGTCTGACATACTGGTCAACTGGGAGCTAGATCGCGAACGAGGCTTGAAGGCGCTGGAGCTCGAAATGGCTGAGCTGGATAACCTGATGTTACGTATCGTAAAGCCGTCTCCGGAACTATCCCGCATGCATGGCGAGCTCCTGCAGGCTATGTTAAGTTGCAGAAAACAGCTAAATCCTACCAAGCCTCTGGGTGAAGTAGCCAAGGCGCTTATCGCTGGCTTAAAGAAGGTTAACGATGAGGAGCTAGGGGATGCAGCTTATGCAGTGCGAAAGCTTGCGGAAAAGGGTGTGTTCCTCGGCTTGGAGGCCGAAACCTTAATCAAAATCGTGGAAGGCGAGAAACAGGCGCGCTATGACCTGATTCACTTCAAGAAATCAGTCCAAGGTCGAATGATGCAGCGACTTCATGCCGGCGAGCCGGTCGACATCCTCATCGATGGTTACAATTACATGTTTACCGCTCACCAGCATTTCGGTGACAAGTTGAAGCTTAACAAGAACGCAGACGGTGAGGCCGTATTCGGCGAGGCTGGCAGAGCTAAGCTGAACTCGATACTCGCTCCTTTGGCGGAAAAATTCACGCATCTACATTTGCACATTTTCTATGACGGACTTGTGAAAGAGAACCGCCACCCTCATCCGAGGATTTCTCTTTGGGAGCCGACCTATCAGCGTTCAGGCAAGGGCCAGGCTGACGCTGAGATCGCCCACGTTGGCCTCAAGCGCGTCCGTAAGGACGCCATGGCCGTCGTCGTTTCTAACGATAAAGTCGTCCAGCGTTTTGCTAATCACTTCCTGAGCGTCAGGGTATTCTCGGACTTCATCGCTACCGCTTGATTCAAAACGGCTTGTTTGCGGCAAGTTCAGCGGATACTTCAAGAAGGTTTCGCCAGGCGACGAGTTTGATTCCTTCGTGCTTAACATCCGGCTTATGAGTGACCTGGATGAGATGCGGATGACCAGCGATCTCGCATGAAAGCTCAGGATTAAGCACGCCGGTCTTCTTGCATCGACGTGCAACCATGGCGGCAACCGTCGATGCCTTCATCATCTGGGTTTCCACCTGCGAATCACCGATGGCTAGAGACCAAGCCGAGTGTGGAGCGAGCTCCCTGGCGAAGATACCTTTGCCATTAGCTTCAAAGATTTCGTAACCTTCCGGGCGGACGGTGCCATGGATTCTGACATCGGTGAGGCCGTGATTAATTAGCACATGGCTCCAGACCAGCGGGACTCCTCCAGTGAGGACTATCGTCGTGCAATGCTTCGATGCAGCCCTGAAGAACGCTACAACGTCATCCGAGAGGTCAATCAGCTTTGCCGCTCGTTCGGCGATCTCCTCGAAATGCCGGCCGACGGCCAAGTGCAAATCCCTGTGTCTGAGCAATGAATCCTTGGTATAGCCGTTTTGGTCGAAATTGCGGCACATGTCCTCCTCGTTTAGACCCCCCGCAAGGAAGAACATCTTAGAGCCGTCCTTGGGTGCCAGGGTGTGGTCGGCGTCGCTGAGTACGAGCGGCCGCCCCTTGGTGGCGCTCGCGTATCCGGCAGCCAAAGCGCGGATGGCCTTAATCTCTTCTGACGTATGCATTGAGGGTGATTAATCCCTTTTTGCGTCAATCATCAAATACTTGATTATATAATATGGGGTGCAGAGTTGTAACACCCCTCATTCTTGACGCTTAACTGTAGAAATCTCTTAATTGTCTCACCCAAATCTCATGCCCCTCTGTAATCGACGCATCTGCATCATCGGTCCCCGCGGGGTCGGTAAATCACACGTAATCCGGGAATTATTACCCGAACTCAAAAACTGTGTGCATGTAGTCGGTTCTGATCTGCTGAAGGCGGAACTGAGGCGCCACGGATTATCTTCGATGGAGGGTTTGGATGAAGTCGCAAAGGATGTGCTTCGGCAGTTCGCCTCGGAAGAAATGGTCAGGCGTGCTAGCGACGGTTGCGATATCTTCATCTGCGAGGGGCATGCGGCCCTCCTGCCTGCTCGGCCGCTTAGACGTATCGAGAAGGCTTGGCGTCAGGTCATGGTCTGGCTTGGTAAGCGCGACAGCGTTTTCGATGTGAGTGTGGGATTCACGGAACTGGACAAGGCCTTCTTCAATGAGGTTATTCTTATTGAGGCCGACCTTGAGGTGATTCAGGAGCGCCGCTTAGCCGATAAGGATAAGCAACGTGCTGTCGATATGGACTCAATCCGGGCCGACATGGAGGCCGAGCGAAGTAAAGCTGCCGAGATTTGTCGGGAAAGCGGCGCAGCTCTGCGCGTAGTCGACGCAAATATTCCTAGCCTGACCAAGGCTACGCTTAGGGGGCTTCTCACGGCTAGCGACTGCACGATCGAAACTGCCCCGATGTATCATCAGCGCATGATCTGTGAAGCGGCGATGAGGCTTCCGGCTCCTGCGCCCGGGCAGCCCATATTCCTGTTTGATGCGGACAACACGCTTGGGCCTTATGACGCTAGCCAGATTATTCTGCAGGTCATTGGCAACGGACTTTATCAGCGAATGAAGGATAATTTCAAACGTGGATACAGCCACTACTCCTTCCTTATGCACCGCCATATTCACCAGCGCGCCGGAGACAGATTTAATGCTCTAGTGCACGGGCTTGGGGGTATGATTAAGCTTCATGATGGCGTTGTCGAATGCTTGCATGAGGCCTTATCCAAGGGGCCTGTAGTGGTTCTGACCGCGGGTATCCCGGAAGTTTGGCGCATCGCGCTACGCAACCACGGATTGCCAGTTGGTAATGATGCCAGCAATGGAATCGTTGTGCACGGCCTTGTTGATGGTGATCATGGCCTTGTCATGGATGAGCAAGGTAAAGAAACCTTTGCTAAGGCCGTTAAGGAAAAAGGCTATTATGTGGTCGCAGCGGGAGATAGCCAGATTGACACAGGCATGCTCCGTGCCGCTGATGCGGCGTTTATTGTTTCAAGGGATCTTGCCACATATGAGACGGAGCTTTTAAAGCGCCGACCAGCGAAGTGGAGCGATGCGGCGTCGAAGAAGAATATAAAGAATGAGAGACTCATCATTCTTCTAGCTACCCACCCTCGGGTTTTCCAGATTCCATCTGGCCCAACGCGGGTGGCAGTCAATGGGCCAGAGCTATCTTCATTCAAAGACCTCGTTCACGACGCCACTAGACCGGGATATGTTAAGGGGGAAAAGGCTAACGATCTCGACTGGATAAGGCTGGCCAACAAATGGTTAGAGGAGTTGGTCGTGGAGCACCGAAAGAATGCCAAATAATCTCCGCCATTTCACGGACGTTCCCGCCTGCCGTCTCTTGGCTGACAGAACGAGGCGTTCAGATTTGGATACCCGGGATTATTCAGAGGCGTATGCCGAACTAGGAAGGTTCCTGGCCTATCAAGTCGTCCAGGAGCTAGAAATGGAAGAGTATCAGATTCAGCATTGCGAAGGACCTCGGCCCGGAGTCCGTATCCGGGACGAGGAGCGAATCGGGATCGTCTGTCTGATGCGTGCGGGGCTGTACCTCGCGCAAGGATGTCGCGCGGTGCTACGTCGTTCGCCGATGCATCTCTTTTCTCCCGAGCGAGACAAAGGGCTGAATCCTAAGGACTTGGAGGAGCTGGCCGGCAGCCGTCTCAAAACTTTGATTCTGATCGATTCGGTTGTGAACACCGGCAAGACCATCCGCCCGATATTTGCGCAGGCCAAAGCAATCGGCATCAAGAAGGTCATCGTCATGGCGGGAGTCTCCCCGGTCACCCAGGGCACAACTATTGCCGAAGCCCACCCAGACGTCGTATTCTACTTCGCGCGCCTTTCCCATAACTCCTATGTCGGCAAGGGCGGTACAGACACTGGAAATAGGCTTTTCGGGACACCTGATCGGCGGTAATGGACTTCACCCCCGTTCAGCGCACCCACGTCGAGCAGGCGCTGGCCGATCTCGATGCCGGCGTATCGCCCGCCGGCTTCAGGGACTCGACCACTTACGACGTGATCCATCAAGGGCGACCTTATCCGCCCAAGCAGCTCATCGCGCTGGCGCTGAAGCGCGCGACGGGTAAGGTCGTCACGGGTGACGATTTCGGCGGCGGCGAAGGCACGGCCTGTTTCCGCAGGCTTCGCGAGCTAGGCTTCCTGATCACGGAGAAGTTTGAGGGCCCGTCCTCGGCTAAGCTTTCGAAGCTCGAGTATTGGGTAGGTGTTACGGACCGATCCTGGTTCGAGTTCCATTCCGCCAACCAGTCCGTGGAAGTGAACTTCTGGGCGCCCGGCGGTGAGCGCAGCTTTGGAGCCATCCCCGAAGGCGGCCTCTTCCTGTTTAAGCTGAAGTCTCCGGTGAACAAGATTGTCGGCGGCGGGTGGTTCCTGAAAAGCACGGTCTTACCCTTGGAGCTAGCGTGGAAGGTCTATGGCAAAGGCAACGGTGCCGAGACCCAGGCCATATTCCGCGAAAACATCACCCGCATGCGTGGAAAGATGGGCAAAGAGACCGGCCCTAATGAGCCCATCGGCTGCACGCTCCTTACGGACTGCTTCTGGCTTCCGGAAGACCAATGGATTGATCAGCCGGCTGATTGGTCCCCGAACATCGTTCAAGGCAAGTGCTATGAGCCCGGAGAGGGGGAAGGAGCGAAGCTTTGGGCGCGGATTCAGGAACGTTTGCGAGCCCGTCCCGTAGCCCCAGGCGTCGAGCAGGAGCATGACCGATACGGGAAGCCATACATGGCCAAGCCTAGGCTCGGACAATCAGGATTCCGGGTGGCCGTCCTGGATGCCTATGGCCGTCGCTGCGCCGTGACCGAAGAAAAGACCCTACCGGTTCTCGAGGCCGCTCACATCAGGCCCTATGCCGACGGGGGAGGGCATGAGGTCGGCAACGGGCTCCTTCTTCGTTCGGATTTCCACACCCTATTCGACGCCGGGTACCTGACCATCGATGCCGACTACCGCCTCCTCGTCAGCAGGCGCCTCAAGGAAGAGTTCTCAAACGGCCGCCATTACTACGAGCACCACGGCGCCCGGGTCCCCAATCTGCCAAATCGCACGGACCTGCTGCCCTCGCGTTCAGCCATCGAGTGGCGGAATGCAGATTGGAATGATTAGGCAAGAATGCCCTCAAAGCTGATCGTACTTATCGGCCCGCCCTTTTGCTTTCTCGACGGGGTACTTCAATGCGTTCTTCGCAAGCTTTTCTCGTATGGCCGAAGGAAGATCGACCTTGGCCTCATGTGCGAGCAGCAGGGCGTAAACCAGTACGTCGGCGATCTCTTCGCGGACCTTGGCTGGATCGGCCGACTTTGCGTCCTTCCAGAGAAAGCATTCGAGCAGCTCGCTAGCTTCAATCGATAATCCGGCGGCCAGATCCTTGGCGTTATGAAACTGTGCCCAGTCTCTGGCATCTCGGAAGGCGAGGGCTTCTTTCTGAAGGTCGGCAATGTCTGACATATGTTTTCTTAAATAGATTGCTGTTTATATTGGTGATAAGAGTATTTCGGGATGCTGCTTTATCAAGGAACATCCAAGGAGTTCGTGAGCGAGACGACGAAGAATGCCATCGTCGACAGGCTGGTGTCTTCGTTCAAGCGGCAGATGGGATATGGCCCTTCTGAGCCAGAGCGCCGTTCTTGGCAGAATTCACTGCGGGCAATGGCGCTGGTCGTAAGTGAGTCCGGTCTGAAAAACCATGGAGTGGGCATCGAATATCAACTTCCCGGCTCCTCGAAGAGACTGGATTTCATGATTACGGGTCTGTCCGTCGACAAAAAGAAAGAAGCGGTAATCGTGGAACTTAAGCAGTGGGAGAAGACAGAACCAGGCGATGGCGACAAGGTCGTTACTTTCGTCGGGCAGCGTGAGCGCGATGTTCTTCACCCGTCTGTCCAGGTGGGCAACTACCGGCAGTACCTATCCGATCAACTCGTTGCTCTTCACGAGGGCGAAACGTCGATCCGCCTCAGCGCGTGCTCGTATTTGCATAATTACTCGCTCGAGAAGCGGGATCCTCTATTCGAGGAGAAGTTCAAGGCGGTAGTCGCCAAAAATCCCGTATTCAGCAAAGACGATGTCGATAAATTGGTCGAGTATCTGAACGGCTTAATTCCAGTGGGTGACGACGGGTCCGTCATCGACGAAGTCGTCCAGAGTAAGGCTAAGCCCAGCAAGAAGCTGCTCGATGAAATTCACCGTGTTGTGAAAGAGGATTCGCGATATGTCCTGCTGGATGAGCAGATCATCGCTTACAACCGTATCGTGGCAGAGGTAAAACGGTCGGCTAGAACGGGCGAGAAGGCCGCGGTCATTATCCGCGGAGGCCCTGGCACAGGAAAGTCTGTCATCGCGCTCAATGTGATGGGTGAACTTTCGAGGCTCGGTCATAACACCCATTACGTTACCGGCTCTAAGGCATTCACTGAGACAATCCGTAAGATTCTCGGTACGCGTGGCGCTCAACAAGTGAAGTTCTTCAACAGTTACATGGCCGCAGAGGCCGGGGCAATTGATGTCATGGTGTGCGATGAGGCGCACCGAATCCGGAAGACCAGCAATAACATGTATACGAAGAAGGACAAGCGCTCGAAGAAGAGTCAGCTCGAAGAGTTGTTTGATGCTTCAAAGGTGGCCGTCTTCTTCATCGATGATCGACAGATTGTGCGACCTGATGAGATCGGCTCTTCAGCGTTGATCGCAGACTTCGCCAAGACTAACGGCATTCGCCTGTATGAGTGTGATCTAACGGCCCAGTTCAGGTGCAACGGGTCGGATGCTTTTATCAATTGGGTGAATCATACCCTGGCCATCGAAGTGACGGCCAACCCCTTCTGGGAAGCTTCTAATCCTTACGAGTTCAAGATCTTCAACAGCCCTGCTGAGCTCGAGAAGGCAATTCACGCCAAGGTCGCTGAGAAGGCTAGCGCGCGGATGTCCGCTGGATTCTGCTGGAAGTGGTCCGACCCAGATTCATCCGGCAACCTGTTAGACGATGTTGTTGTCGGAGATTGGAAACGTCCGTGGGATGCCAAGCCTGGGGCTGGTCGTCTGGCCAAAGGTATCCCGCCGGCTGCACTATGGGCTTATGATCCCAACGGAATCGGCCAGGTTGGCTGTGTCTATACGGCCCAAGGCTTCGAGTTCGACTACATCGGAGTCATCATCGGCAAGGATCTCGTCTATCGCTCCGACCAGGGCTGGGTAGGCGTCAAAGAGGAGTCTTGTGATACCATGGTTAAGCGTTCCAAGGACAAGTTCGTGGATTTGGTGAAGAATACCTATCGGGTGCTGCTCACCCGGGGAATGAAGGGCTGCTATGTCTACTTTATGGACGACGAAACCCGGAAGTTCTTCGAGTCACGAATCACTAAGTAACCACAGCTTCCCTTCGCCTTGATTCCCATCCCCACCGGGTGCGCCCGCTTTCTTTGCTATGGCTGGATCATCACGGGCGTAGTTTTCGTGCTGGGCCTGAACAAGAACGGCGAAGACCTTTCAGGCGCCGGCCTGATGGCCATCGGACTTGGGGTCTTGGGCCTCTACGTCAGCCGCCCGCGCAAGGACTGATATGGACGATGCATTAGCGGTCTGACCCCTTACAGTTTACATAACCAGCCCGAACCGCCTTGTTTGTAAACTAATCTGGCGTAAAGTTTACAAATGGCCGCCAAGGAGACCTGTTATGTGTACCGCGGTCCGCCGGTCGGACTAACCCGTAGATGGGCGAGATGACAATGGGGTCAGACCCCATGATGGGGCATGCCTCAGCGCGGCAGGCGGCGGATCGAGGTGATGGGTTCGAAGGGGACGTATTTCTTCAGAAGCGAACGGAGCTTCCCGTCCCGGAAGCCAGGCCCTGAACGCAGGCCGGCCTGTTCGATGAAATACATGGCTACCGTGCGGGCGGAATCGAGATCGGCGGACTTGAATCCCTTGCTGCTGCCGAGCAGCAGACGATAGACGATGGTCTTAAGCAGCCGATCCCCGTCGCCTGGGCGATCGGGCGCATAGCCGTCCATGAGGATGCTACGCGCTGCTTCGAACTGATCCTTGGTGGGCGGGCCTTCCGTCGGCTTGGATCGTGATTTCTTGGCGACGGGCTTCGGCGTGCGCACTGCAGGCTGATCGGCGGGTTTGGTCGGTAGGTCGGTCGTCAACTCCGGCTGCGCGGCCGGGACAGAAAGGGAGAAGGGTGCAGGGGCCTTGGGGTTCGTTTTGGGTTCCTTCCCGTAGGGCGGAGGGACTTCGATCGTCCCATGGAAGACATCGAGTCCGTATTGCTCCTGCAAGTGGCGTAAGGCGGCGATCACCTGGCCGATCTGTCGATGCAGTGCTTCCAGGTTTCGCAACGTGGCTTCCAGGTTTGGTGGCGTGTGATGGGACATCGGGGACGAGAGGCGGAGAGTTTTGGCCGGCCCCGGACGGTGTAAACATTCTATTAGAAACATATTGTGCCTAATGGGGGCCTGACGTAAGGTTGGCGGATGGATAACGCCCCTAAAGTCACATACTGGGCCTGCTGGTGGAAGGCCACCTGGGTCCTGTTCCTCATCGGCTGCGTGCTCGGGTTTCTCAGCGCCGGGGAGGCCGGCCTGGCCACCGCCATCGGCGCCGGCCTGATCCTTGCTCCGATCAAGGGCCTCTTCTGGGGTTGGATCTACTGGCTCATCAAGAAGTAAGCCGATGATTCCCATCCCCGCCGGGTGCGCCCGCTTCCTTTGTTACGGCTGGATCATCACCGGAGTGGTTTTCGTGCTCGGACTGAACAAGAACGGCGAAGATCTCTCCGGCGGCGGTCTGATGGCCATCGGACTCGGTGTCCTCGGACTCTACGTGACCCGCCCGCGCAAGGACTGACATGGCTGATCCAAATTCCTCCCTGCCGACGGTCTGCCTGGCCTTGATCCAGGAGCTTTTTACCAAGGATATCGTCGACGACTACGACGATGAATTCGGAGGAGGAGGCTATGGCTTCATCACCAATGGACGGCTTTATAAACTCACTTTCAGCAGGGAAGAGACGCCCATTGAATTTACGCTGAGTTCAGGTTCCGATTGTCCCTACTGGGAGGCGAGCAAACCCACGATCGACCGACTGATTGCGGGCATGAACAAAGCCCACCCGTCCGCGAACTACTGCTGGCGGGGTGTCTATGGCTACCAGATGGGCGTCTCGACAAAGGGGACCGTGTTGGATCTTCCTGACCGGAAGAAAGCCGCCCAAGCCGAGGTCCTCCGCTGCAAGCAGGTCCTCGACCTCGCCCTCGACGGTCAGGAAGAGGTGATCTTCCGCGTGAACAAGGAGCGGTGGCGCGACGCAGATAGCGACTCGACCACCGACGATCAGGGTTAAGGTAGGGGCGTGCGGCCCGCGCGCCCGAGGATGACCGGGGCCGGTCATCCCTGCATAGGGCAGCACGCGGTGCTGCCCCTACCTCGAGGCAGCTATGTCGTGACGCGGTCCCGACCCTACCTTGAGTCACGAAATCTTCTTCCGGTAGGCCCGTAGCTGTTTGGCGCGAGCACGCCAGGCCG
>JACCDP010401890.1_pt1 | contig 11309 bp, 9 predicted proteins | sample 7445841 | NCBI WGS metagenome assembly JACCDP01 (sample SAMN15323441, study PRJNA562643) | freshwater metagenome | isolation source: river surface water | place: USA:Blue River Watershed | collected 2017-08-17
CATCTGAAAGTATCAGCGTGTCTTTAATACGAGTCAACTTCTGCCATTCATTGCCAATTACGGTATCCTTGTCTGATGCCTTTAACGCCGCCAATTTGGCGACAAGTATTTTATTCAAACTATCCAATGATTTATAGCTCACTCCCCCTTCATTTCCAATCACAGTATCTTTATCTCTATTCTTCAAATAGTTAAACTTACTATTCAGTGCATTTAAAGAACTATCAGTTGAACTAGAGTTCTTACGAGTCACAAATGCATAAGGTACCGACCAAAAGCGTTCAAGTGAAGTAAGTTTATATGTTCCATTGTTCTCAAAATCAATCTCCACTTGCAGGTGAGCAGTTCCCAAATCCCATGGAATCTTGGTGAAATCACCTGAAATTGGACTCCCCTGTCCAATGATTAAATTAAACACACCATAGTCATCCGTTTTGGTTGAGTGAGATTCACTATACTGCGTACTTCCACCTGGATACTTTTCAAAAATTGTGAATCGCACGTTGATGTCCTTGTTCGACCAATAAATGGCTTGAGGATTTTGTCCAGCGATTGAATATGGACCATCTTTAACTGCTACTGCTTGATAAGCAATTCCCTGAGGCAAATTCTGTGCAATCAGTTGAACAAAAGCAAGGCAGATAATTGCCAATGATATTATACGTTTCATTTGTTTATGATCAATTTTTGAGAGTATGTGCCATTGTTAGGCATTGATATTTCGATAGTGTAAACCCCTGTCATTAAATGACCCAATGAAAGTTTGGGTTCTATGCCCTCATAGCAGAGTCTACCAGAAACATCAGTTACTTTGACTGATGTATACTCTGCAGTGGTTTCAATAAAAACGACGTCCGCTGATGGATTGGGATAGATTGAAACCTCAATTTTCGAGACACCCCAACTGGGCTTCAGATTAATAAACGGTCTCGTTTGAATCGAGATACCCGTGGAAGAATTTTTGTTTTGGATTACGGGCGATGATGTTGGACTGCCGCTTACCACTGAAAGGCCACCGTTATAACTTGAACCGAGGGTCCCCACCGACGACCGAATAATCCTCTGTGCAAATGAATCACTCGAGGCCAGCACAAGAAATACGATGAGTAAAGTTCTAATCATTTTGTGAAGTCCATTTTTAATCCAAACGACAATCCATTGATATGCAATTTATCGCCATCACTATCCGCAGAATTCAACATCATTCGATAGCACATGTAGGGGTGAATATTTAGTTTGTCACTTGAGTATCCATCAAAAGCAACCTCAGCCAACAGACTGTAGTTTGTTTGGTTAAATATTGTTTCCGACCTCACTGGCAAGCCATTAGTGGTTTGGGAAGAAGCGACAAGTAAACCTAACGATGGACCAATAGCTATTGAACTAATTGGAGATTCCTGAAATGCATAGCGAATTGGGATATCAATGATTAGGCTAGAATGTGCGAAAGATGAAATAAGGTCATTGCTTGTGTGAATTGCGTTTACAGTAGAGGCTCCAATCAACATTGAGTAACTCATCTTATTAGGATCACCTACCGATATTCCAATTCTGGTATCACTCGAAAAATTCGATTTATAGCTGAGCGATCGTCCTTTCGCTTCAAATGAAACCATAGGCTTGTATACTCCTTGGTAAAACTGAAAACCTACTTGTTGTGCATGTAAAAATGAATTGCAAAATATTAATATGGTGGCTAATCCCAATCGAAGCATCTAACAAAAATAGTTATTGTAAATCCAATACCCAAACAATCAAATTTCAATTAATTATTTACACTTTCAATAAAATTAATTTACGCTGTTCATTAACACCTCATTAATCCCGGAGAAACAAATACGTACATTGTTACAACAACCCTGGTGTTAAGATCAAAAATCCCCAAGCAGGCCTTTACTAGCCCCTTAATTGACTGGAGAAAAAACTGAAATCAGTTTGAGTGGTCTTTAGGCAGTATTGAAAATTTTCAAAAGATGAATAATGATGAACAAAGTGGCTACCACTGGTGAATATTTTTTAGCTTGCCCTCTTCGAATTCTAGGTCCAAATCACTGGAATATTCACTCGTGATTTTGTATCCCCAGTCTTCATATGAGACTCCTGCAATATTTCTTAAATTAACTTGGTCTGGTTTTCCAACAATTATTCTAACAGAGTCCTTCGGCATTCCAGTATGTATTGTCACTACTCCCTTTTTGCCTCTTATTTCAACGTATTGCACATTGGTTTCTTGACTTTGATTTGCGAGATAAATTGATTGTAATATCTCTTTTTTAAACTCCTCTTTATGCTCACGCTCCGTCCTATACCCCATTGCATATAATAGACCAATTCCTGTTAAGGCTCCTCCTATAAAAACTGATAATGGCTTCATAATCAAAAATAAAACTCTTGAAGTATTTTTCCAAGTCATTAATCTTAGATGATAGATTAAAAACCAAATGTATTAATCTATCCATTAAATGAAATAATCGAACAATTACAAACTCTGACATTGACTCATAGTTTCATTACACCAATTTTAAATGAGCACTGTAAGTCAGGTTTGAATAAAAACTCCTTCAATGAGGTTTAAAGCCTGTTCAATTTCCGTAGCATACAAATCTGGTTCATTCTGTGTATCAACTTCCATGTGAAATGCAAAACGCAGATAACAGCCATTGGACACCTCTATCATCACTCCATTTAATCGACACGAATCAATAAATACAGCATATAACTCTCTACAACTGTTTGGGATGTAAATATCTATCCTGTTATGATTCAATTTATGAATGATATCTATCTTGGGATGTTTACGATGTTTAGTTCGAATCCAAGTGCTGTTTGTGGGCTTAACCTTTGGCTCTTCCATAATCAGGTTTTCAGTCCTTTGAACAAGGGTAAAATAGTATTTTTGGAATCGTAGGTTCAGTTCATCATTGATAGGTTGATAGCCACGTCTTAGCTTATCTATGGCAATTCTTAAAAGCTCAATTTTATATTTACCTCTACGACCACATGTCTCGAAATAGGGTATCAAATATTCATAGGAAACGGTGTAGTCAAAACCCACAACATCTTTCAGATAATCAAATGGGGCAATTAGCAAAGTGTACACATGAGATTCTATCGTCTTTTTCCTAACTCCATAACGCTCAATCTGTCCTGGCTGAAAATTTGCATCAATTTTGTTTTCAATCAGCAAGCAAATTGGCCCATCTAATGACTGGTATTCAACCACGATATCTGTTTCACCCGTTTTGTCCGTCACACTGCGTGTAACCAAAATACTATCGACACTTTCTGGTAAGGGGATTATGGTTTCACTAAGAAAATAATTCGTGAACCCGATATCAGAAAAGAACTCTTCTATGAGTAATAAATCAATATCACGTTCATAAACAGCTTCAATGTGTTGAATTTTATTTATCATTTATATACACTAGGTGCCCCACAGGCAATAAGTTCAACTCCGTCTTCAACGCTTTCCAGTTGGGTATATAAGTGTCCAAATGCGCTTTGAAATTATCATTGTGATTACGCTCAATCAAATGCACCAATTCGTGGGCAACAACATACTCAATACATGCAATGGGCTTTTTGGCTAATTCTAAGTTCAATAAAATATTTCCCTTTTCAGTATTACAGGACCCCCACTTTGTACGCATGGATTTTACGGATACACTAGAGGCTGATACCGATAATATGTTTTCCCACTTACTGACCAAGTCTACGATAACTAACTTTAGCTGATCTCTGTAAAATTCACGCATCAAGATAGCTTTGGACTCAATGGTTGCATAATCATCCACGTACATATCTATGTAAGTCTTCGACTTAACAACAATCTTGGATTTCCTGTGCAAAGCATTCAAGGGATGTACTCGCAGCAAATACTTGCGTCCCAAAAAATAATGCGACTCCCGATCAACATACTGCCGAGGTGTCTGCCTGTTCTGTTCATTGAATCTACGCTGTTGTTTTCTAATCCAAGGCAGTTTACCCAAAACAAACAATTTCAATGTCTCTTCTGACACCTCATTTGGAGCAGCAATCCTTACCCTTCCTGCAGGGGGATAAACCGCTAAATGAATGTTTTTGATTGCCTTCTGGACAACCTCAATTTCTAAATCAGCAACAGTCATTAGCGATACTCCTTCTGATTCTTAACCATCTCTAAAATAGCGTCTACCTTCTCCGAATCATCAAGGTATTTGGCTATTACCATTCTTACTTGACGTTCTTTGATGGTGTTGCCTACCCAGTTATCCTTTTTAACATAAACAATTTCACTATCCATCATGATTGCGAGTTCTTCATCAGAGCCTAAATTGTCATACAAGGCTTGTTTTGCAGGCGTATTAATAGTTGCTGGATATTGTGACTGTCTGGCCGTTGGCTGGATTTTTTTAGCCAATTCCTCCACCTTCTTTAAAAACTCCTCATATTGAATGGCTCCATTCTTCCTTAATGCGATCAATTCCTGCAACAACACACTCATACGCTCATAGTAAATTGGATTTATAGGCAACTCCTGGGTGATGACCTTTCGCATGTTAGCCTCTAATGTCTCAGCCATCGCTTCCTTGCTACTTTTTATTGATGGTGGTAATTGACCTGTAGCTGAGCCTACTCCTTGCTCCACGATAATTTGAAGCAGCGTAGCATCCCCAAAGTTGCTGATGGTCCTACTAAAATCAGCACTGAGATACATATCCAGCAGTAGACGCATATCCGGCTCATAACGCTTGAGGTCAATATAATCTCCACTCGCTACTTTTATTGAATTCCTCTGTTCTGTGTAAAAATTGACTGTCTGTTTAATTTTATCGGCTTCAGACTGGGTATAACCTGCCTCAATCATCTCAGGTGCTACATTGTTGTAAGCCCTAATTAAAGCAACAACTGCTTTGTAAAATGAGAGTCGCTTTTCTTCGGTCTGCTTGAGCGCCAAGTCATCCTGTGTATTCCCGCAAAAGAATTTAATATATTGCTCAATTTGTTTGGGTGGCTCTACCCCAAAACACATTTGATGAATCGCTTCTAAGGCATCGTCCATCCGTTCCTTTGCCTTAACAAGTCTGTCCACTAGCAATCCCTTAACATCAGCTTCCTCGAAATTGTCAAACGCATCTGAGGTATAGTCTGCAATTGATTGATTTAGGCTATTAAACAGATTTTTGTAATCTACGATGTAACCAAATTCTTTGTCCTCCTTCTCTGTGCGATTAACACGACAAATGGCTTGAAACAAACCATGATCCTGCATCTGTTTATCTATGTAGAGGTAGGTACATGCCGGTGCATCGAAACCCGTCAATAATTTATCTACCACAATTAGCAACTGCATATTTGCAGGTTCATCAATAAACTGCTTTTTGGTTTCTTTCTCGAAGGTCTCACGATCTTTACCATTCAACATTTTTTGATAAATCTCGTATTGCTCTAACTTCTCAGTTTCACCTTCACCAGTGGTTTCCCCTTTTATACTAGCAGTTGTTGGTTCGTAGGAAGTGACGATCGCACATTTTTTGAATCCCTTTTGACAAAAAATCTCATAATAGCGACACGCCTCGTATATACTACCAGCCACGAGAATCGCATTTCCGTGACCATCTTTTAATCTCGGCTTGCGGTCAAAATCCGTAATGATATCCCAAGCGATTTTCTCCAGACGATCTTTGGAACTCAAAACCTTTTGCAAGGTGCCCCATTTTTGCTTAAGTTCAGCTTTGGGTAGATCCTTCATCCCATTTGTTTTACGCTCGAACCACTCATCAATTCCTTGTTGATTGTTGACTCTCTGATCAACATCTCTGGCCTCATAAAGAAGATCAAGTACTACCCCATCCTGAACAGCTTCATCAAACTTATAAGTGTGAATGTATTTGCCAAAAATTTCAATTGATTTCTTTTTGTCCGCCTTCAAAAGTGGGGTACCCGTGAAACCGATGAACAATGCATCAGGAAGAATTGCCTTCATCGCTTTATGCATATCTCCACTTTGAGTACGGTGACATTCATCAATGAATACAAAAAGGTTCCCTTTGGGCTTAAAGTCTGCAGGTTTCTTGAAGAACTCCAAATACTCGTCAACATTGTTCTCGTCTTTACCACCAAACTTATGTATCAATGAACACATCAGCCAGGGAGAAGTATCATTTAATTTATCCAACAAATCTCTCCCACTCTTGGTTCGGTAAATCTGTTCATCTGCACCTTTAAAGACTTTCTCAATCTGTTCATCCAGCTCAGTTCTATCAGTAACAATCAACAATCTTACATCATTCTGATTTTCCTTTATCCATTGAGCAAGCCAGAACATAGTCAAGCTTTTACCTGAACCTTGTGTGTGCCAAATAATGCCACCTTCTCTTCTTTTAACAAACTTCTGTGCCTCCTTTACGCCAAAAAATTGATTGGGACGGCACAACTTCTTTATACCGGCATCGAATACTACGAAGTCATGAATAAATTCAATGAGTCTGTCCTTGGCCAGTAATTGAGAAATGTGCTGATGAAGAAGATTTTGATTGGGATTATAGGTACAATTATCCTCTTTCCATTTAAGGAAGTACTTTTCTGTTGTTTTCGTGGTACCATAATGTAGACCTTGAGTATCATTCCCCGCTAAGACTAATTGAATCGTTGTGAAGAACGGCTTGATAAAACGACTTTCTTGATTGTCTAAATTCTGCCTTATGCCTTCATTGACGACCACACTCGCTCTTTTCAACTCCAACACCGCCAAAGCAATACCATTAACGTAGATAACAACATCTGGCCTTTTTACATTCGCACTAACGACAGTTACCTCCTCCGCTACGGAAAAATGGTTATTGGTTGGATTAAGCCAATCAATCAATTTAATCGTGATGTCTTTGTCCGTCTGATCATCTTTTACCGTAATGCCAAAACGAAGTAAACTATAAACCTTTTTGTTGATGGGATACAAGTCGTCACTGGGACTAACACTAGATGCTTTTGTAAGGTCAAAAATAGCCCTATCAATAGCACCGTTAGAATATCTATTCTGTGCAACCAACCAAGTTTTCAAATCTGACTCCCTAATATTTCCATTCTCTTGGTCTTTGAGATTTCCCAGGTAGGTATAGCCCAAATCCCCAGAAATCAATCGAATTACTTTGTCTTGGGTTATTCTTTCGGCTGTCATACTAGTTTTATTTTACCCGTTAACAAGGATTGCAGCATCCCTCGCTTTAGCAGTTTTAGTTTTTGGAGCTTGGTTTCTAATTTTTCAATAGATGAATCAATGTCTTTTAATGTTTCCGCAATAATTTTTTGTTCGTCAATTTGATTTGGCATTTTAATCCCAAAATCATCTAGTGGAGCCCTAACAATTTGAGGTTGTCCGGAACCTGTAATTGTTTGACTAAAATCTTGATTCAACAACAAATAATAAAAAAAAACTTTGTCGATTTTTTTATTGTCATCAACATTCATAACCATTGCGTTACCCGTTATCCATGAAAAATTCACTGATTTATTGACTGTTCCGCATGTTGAGCCTCTGCAAGTTATCGTTACTTGCCACTCCTTATGATTATAATGATTATAATAACCTATTACTCCGTTAGCACCAAAAACGAGATAACCATCATTCGTGAATTTATCTGCTGATATAGTTTGAGGTTGATATATTTCACAAACCTCACCCAACTTCTTTGTGACCCATCCTTCTTTGGGTTTCAGCAATTCATGCATCACTCCTTGTTTAATGGCTTTCTTTTTTTCGATGAGTTTTTCGGTTTGGTTAATTAATGCATCCATATCCGATAAGGCATTGGCAATGGCGGATTGTTCGGGGAGTGGTGGAATTGGTATTAATACTGTTTTCAGCTGATGTTTAGAAACACCATAAACTTTCATTCCAACTGCTAATCGCAACATTTGGGGTTTTACGATATTTGAGTTTAAAATGGCGCCTCTAAAGTAATCCGTAAAATATCCTCTATCACGCAACAAGAAAGTATGTAATCCAGCGATGTAAGGTTTATTGCCAACGCCTTCTATCTCAACTGATTTATTTACTCCTGATAGATCTTCAGACGCATCCACCATTACGATATCGCCATCAAGAACTAGTTCATATTTTGCTTGATACTTGGCGACATAATATTTTATACCCGATTTTACATTGAACGAACTATACTTAATTGCATGAATTAACCCATAATGCAAACAACCCACTTCGCCTTCTAAAGTCATCTGAGCTTTTGAATAATTTGAAGTAGAGTAAAAGTGAAACAACTGCTCAATAGATTTCACATCCCAATCTTTAGGAATTACTCCAATCTCAGTCTGCTTATACCCCTGTTTTAATTCCATTTGAATCCCATTTTAGCAAGGTGAGCGTTAACTTTCTCTTCCAGTTCCTTCACTTGTTTATCAAGCTCTGGCATTGGCATTTCATATCTTTCAAGTAATTCCTTCAAGCGCTGGGTTAATCGTTGGCTAATGCGTTCCATTTCGCTGTTAATGGCAATTTGAATTGTTTTCATCCATTTGCCATCCACCACCAAATTCTGAACATCCGTTTCTGTTAGCTTGGTATATTGTGCCAATGCCTTCTTATCCAATGTTTCGCTCGCACTTTTAATGTCAGCGGTTAGCTTGGCTTGCTGTTCAACCAAGCTCATGTATTGTTCCAAGATAAGCACCTCATCTTTGGCTCCCTTGTCTTTGGCAATCTCCTTCAACCGTTTTGCAACAGTTCCCTTGTTTACCTTATCAAAATCAGCAAAGCAACCTTCATCTCCACCATGTTCTTCTTCTAATTCGGCAAGTTGCGCAGCTACTGATTCTTTCTCAACTTCCATCTGGTCAAGCTTTTGCTTCTCATCCTTGAAATAGTGCTCAATAACTAGACTCGGTGGAACTAGGTCACATGTCCAACCTTTATCGCTTTCTTTACCTGCCTTGTTCTTTTCGATAATTCTCTTAGGTTCTGCAATCCATCCATCAACTGAAATCAAGTACATGTCATCTTGCATCACATCACTCCAATAACCCATCAAATGTTGGTACATGTCATATTTGTCCAACAATGGTATATTGCTAAAATGGGTCAGTATTGCTTCAGACAACTCCTTGACAACATGCTTAGGATTCATACCTGTTTTAAGGGACTTTAAATAAACCCTTGAGGTGGAGGCCCAATTAGCAAAAACAGTGTCCATTTTGACTGAAAATGCCACAAATTCCGGATAGTTAAAAATAGTCTGTTTGATGGCGTCTTTTTCGAACTTGGGAACATAATATCCTGCTCGCTTACTATTTCCAAAAAGATGATTTTTAAGGCTAGGATAAGCCGCCCAGTAGTCCGTCATAGAATCAATATCAACTGCTGGTATATCGCCTAACAAATGAGCTGCGATATCCTGGATGTCTTCAACTTCTTGACTATCGATGTATCTTGGAATGTTTAAGTTATAGTCATTCTTCGGGTCGCAAATTTCTGCAATACCAACCATTCGGCTATACTTGGGCATCTCAAGTTGATTGTTGAATACATCCACAATCTTGTGAATGTCTTGCTCCCTGAGACGATTTTTGTTTCCGTCTTTCATGAACCCTTTACTTGCATCAACCATAAAAATCCCTTTGCGTTGGTCTGCATCCTCCTTATCAATCACTATGACACAAGCAGGAATGCCTGTACCATAAAACAAGTTAGCCGGCAAACCAATTATTCCTTTGATTAAGCCACGCTTCAGAATATTCTTACGGATCTCCGCCTCAGCATTACCTCTGAACAAGACTCCATGAGGTAGAATAACTGCTGCTTTACCCATACTCTTCAATGATTTTATTATATGCAATAGGAAGGCATAGTCTCCATTCTTTTCAGGTGGCACACCAAATCCTGTGAATCGAGAATCCTCAATTGGATTGAATCCTTGTGTCCAATTCTTCAATGAAAAAGGCGGATTTGCTACGATAAAGTCAAAAGACTTTAAGTCAACTCCATTTTCAGACAGCCATTTTGGATTTGACAAAGTACTGTAACCACCGACTACTTCACCCGTTTCATGTCCGTGAATGATGAAGTTCATCTTAGCCAAGCCAGCAGTAGAGGTTTCTTTCTCCTGTCCATAAATAGAAAGCGGTATCGGAGACTCATCGGCCGCTTTTAACAGCAGCGAACCTGACCCACAGGTTGGGTCATAAATGGTTTGTTTTGCATTCTTGGCATCCGAAACTTTAATGACTTTAGCCAAAATCCTACTAACTTCTGAAGGAGTATAAAATTGACCTTTGGATTTACCTGACTCAGTAGCAAAGTGCCGCATCAGATATTCATAAGCATCACCTAAAATATCGTCACCTTCAGCTTTGTTATTCTTAAAGTTAAGTTCAGGCTTTTCAAATATTCGGATCAGATTACTTACGGTGTCTACCAATTCTCTTCCCTGGCCTAGTTTTTCTTTGTCTTGAAAGCTAATAGTATCAATAACACCTTGAAGATCATTCTCTTTGGCAATGGCACTGATCGCCTTGTCTAATTCTTCTCCGATATTGGGGTGACCTTTATGCTGTGCTACATCATAAAAACTCGAGCCTTCAGGTATGTATATGGCAGAATTGGGATCGTTGGACTTATCTGACACGTATTTAAAAAACAGCATTCCCAGAACAAAGTCTTTGTATTGCGAAGCGTCCATCCCACCTCTTAGAGCATCTGCTCCTGCCCAAAGGCTACTGTATAATTCCGATTTTTTAATTGCCATGATTGAAAAACAAAAATATAGTACAAGATACCTTTATTGTTACTCGAACTACGGAAATAATCACATCCAAAATCTTTAAGTCTGACAACAAACTCTAGCATTCGAATATGGAACTTGTCCAAACAATGCACTAACTGATGCACTTAAAAAAACCGTAATTTGAGAATCAATAGAATTTTTCATGTTTCCATTCCCCATTATAGATAAATTTTATTTCATTGACATATAATTATTTACATCAATTTATTCAATTCTCCTCCTCACCCAGAAAACGAGCATTCTTCAAAAAACTGTGAATGCCATAATCCTTTCGCAATGTTCCGTAAACGAATAGTAAATTTTGTATATTGTTTTATTTGTTGATGCTCGGTAAGACAATTCATCCAATCGAAAAATGAAACGTATGTCTTTTCAATAGGTAGTTTGGAAATATTACTCCTATCATCGATCCAAATATCGTAATCAAATAAATTGAAGATTACGCCAATTTTCAGAAATTTCCAGAAATTGCAGTATGACACGCAAAAAAGGATCAGTGAACAAAATGATCCATTTCAAAACCCGCAACTACCTTGA
>JACCDP010041150.1_pt1 | contig 11308 bp, 9 predicted proteins | sample 7445841 | NCBI WGS metagenome assembly JACCDP01 (sample SAMN15323441, study PRJNA562643) | freshwater metagenome | isolation source: river surface water | place: USA:Blue River Watershed | collected 2017-08-17
GCCAAGGCGCGGCCACGCTGACGCCCGCGCGGGCCGAGATCGCCGAAGGCGGGAACCTGCCCTTCGCCTTGGTCGCGCCCGGCGCCCAGAAGGTGACCTGGCTCGTCGTCCGCGCGGGCCGCGAGCAGGTCGTCGCCACGGATCGGCTCCGCTTCGAGCTGCCGGCGGGCCGGACGCAGGGCGACGCCACCGCCCAGGTGATCGCCCGCGTCGTCACGGCCGAGCGCACCGTCGACCTCGTCGCCGCGGTCGCGATCCGCGAAGCCATCCCGGAGCCGGCGATCCGTCTGCAGGCGCCGGCCCGCTGGGATGGGCGCAGCCCGCTTGACCTCACGGTTCTCGCCGACAACCAAGATGCCTTGACCAAGGCCGGGGCGGGGACGCTCGCGGTCCGCTGGCAGGCCGACACCTTCGCGGTGACCCAGGAGGCTCGCGGCCCGACCCTGCGCCTGACCCGGGCCCAGCGCAGCGGCCCGCTCAAGGTCCGGGCCACCGTCGACAACGGCGGCGCGCCGACGACCGCCAGCGCGACGATCGAGGTGCGGGAGCCGGCCCAGGACAGCTGGGTCGCCCGGACCGCCGACGCCGACGAGAAACCGGCCAACCATCAGTTCTACGCGCGCGATGACCGCGGCGAAGGCAGCCTGCACTGCAACGGTCAGGTGGACCGCCCCGGCGCCCGGCTCACCCTCACGGTGACCGCCGACGGCCGGCCTTACGCGCAGCAGGCTCCGACCATCACGGGCGACCGCTACACCTGCGAGGTCCGGCTGAAACCCGGCCTCGTGCGTTACCGCGCCGTGCTGACCTCCGAGCGCGACGGCCAGCAGACCACCCTCCACGAGGCCGATGACCTGGTCTGCGGGGACGCCTTCATCATCATCGGGCAATCCAACGCGGTCTCGACCGACTGGGGCAAGGGCGAGGGCACCTACCGCAGCGAATGGCTCCGGACCTTCGGGAGCATGTCGGGGAGCCCGCAGGGCTTGCGCCAATGGGGACCGGCGGTGCATCGCGACCACCAAGGCGGCAAGCTGCAGGTCGGCTACTGGGCGATGGAACTGGGCCAGCGCATCATCGAGGAGCAGAAGATCCCCGTCTGCTTCCTCAACGGCGCCGTCGGCGGGACGCGCATCGACCAGCACCAGCGCAACGCCGCCAACCCGACCGACATGACGACCATCTACGGGCGACTCCTGTGGCGGGTCCGCGAGGCGCGCCTGACCCATGGTATCCGCGCGATCTTCTGGCACCAGGGCGAGAACGACCAAGGCGCCGACGGACCGACCGGCGGCTACGGCTACGAGCTGTATCGGCAGTTCTTCCACCGGATGGCCGGCGATTGGAAATCAGACTACCCCAACGTGCAGGCCTACCACCTCTTCCAGATCTGGCCGAAGTCCTGCTCGATGGGCGTCAACGGCTCCGACAACCGGCTCCGCGAGGTGCAGCGCCGGCTCCCGGAAGACTTCACGCACATGACGATCCAGTCGACGCTGGGCATCGAGCCGCCCGGTGGTTGCCACTACCCGCCCGAAGGTTATGCCGAGATGGCGCGCCAGCTCTACCCGGTGGTGTCCAAGACGCACTACGGAGTCCGGCCCGCCGGACCGGTGACGGCGCCGAACCTGCGACAGGCGACGCTCGACGCCACCGGGACCAAGGTGACCTTGACCTTCGACCAGCCGATGCGTTGGGACGACTCCCTCTGCGGACAATTCTGGATCGACGGGGTCGCCGGCGTCGTGTCGGGCGGCCAGGTCGACGGAGCGACGGTCACGCTCAGCCTGAAGGCACCCCGGCCGGCCGGGGTCGGCGTGATCACCTACCTCGACAGCAAGGCCTGGAGCCAGAAAACCCTGCTGCGCGGCGTCAATGGCCTTGCGGCGCTGACCTTCTGCGAGGTACCTCTGAGCCGCTGACCCCGCCATGCGCCCCGCCCTCTGCCTGCTCCTCGCGCTCACCGCCGGCGCCCGCGCCAACTACGCCGAGGAAGCCTACGCGGCGACCTTCAAGCTGCATAACGTCGCCCTGAACGGGACGTGCTCGCTTTACCGCCGCCCGGCCCCCGACGAGGCCATCTACCTGGTGACGACCCAGCACCAGTTGGAGGGGGCGAAAGGGGATACGTGCGTGATCGTCCTGCGCGAACCGCAGCCCGACGGCTCCTACAAGCGCAACGACTTCCCGATCGTCATCCGGAAGGACGGCCAGCCGACCTGGGTCCGCCACCCGAAACTCGACCTCGCCGTGCTGAAGCTGACGACCCCGCCGAAAGGCACCTACGCGACCTTGCCGACGAGCGAGATCGCGGACGATGCCCGCCTGGCCGCGGCGAAGCCGGCCATCGGCTCGCCGTTCCTGCTGCTTTCCTTCCCGCACGGGGTCGAATCCGTGCGCGCCGGCTTCCCGCTCGCCCGCCAGGCGATCTTCGCCGCCCCACCCCGGCTCTCCTCGACCGCCTACCCGACGTTCTTCGCGGACGTCCACGCGAGCCCCGGCGACAGCGGCGGCCCCGGCTTCATCGAGGGCGCGAACGGGCGGCCGCTCATCGTCGGGATGTGCTTCGAACGCTTGAACCACGACGAGAAGGTCAAGACCGAGCTGACCAGCGGCATCACCAAGCATCCCCTGTACCTCGCCAACTTCATCCACGGCCGCTACCTGCTCGAGACGATCGAGGCCGCCGCCCGCTGAGCCCGTTACGCCGATGCGTCTCCCGCCCCTGCTCCTCCTCGCGCTGACGCTCGTCGCGGCCGGCCCGCGCGCCTGGTCCGCCGACGCCCCGCGCTCCCCCAACTTCATCTACGTCTTCACGGACGACCAACGCTGGGACGCCCTCGGGGTGGTGCAACGCGAGCAGGGCGAACGCGGGCGTTTCCCCTGGTTGCGCACGCCAAACCTCGACCGTCTCGCCGCCGAGGGCGTGCGTTTCCGGAACGCCTTCGTGGTGAACTCCCTCTGCGCGCCGTCGCGGGCCTCGCTCGTGACGGGCCAGTACGGGCATGTCAACGGCGTGACCAACAACCACACGCCGCACCCCGCGGGCAACCTCTCGGTCGCCGCCCTGCTCCGCCCAGCCGGGTATGTCTCGGGCTACTTCGGCAAGTGGCACCACGGCAACCAGTCCGGCCAACGTCCGGGGTTCGACACCTCCGCGAGCTTCGTCGGCCAAGGCGTGTACTTCGACTGCCCGATCGAGGTCGACGGCGTCAAGACCCCGAGCCAGGGCTTCGTCGACGACGTGACCACCGAGTACGCCGCCAACTTCATCAAGGCCAACCGGGCCAAGCCCTTCCTGATGATCCTCGGGCTCAAGACCTGCCATGGCCCCTTCACGCCCCCGCCCCGGCATGCGCACGCCTATGAAGGCGCGCTGGCCCGCAACGTGCCTAATTACGGCATCCCCGCCATCTACGCCGCGGGCGGCCCCGCGGGCGCCAAAGGCAAGGCCACCGAAGCCAAGGAAGTCCCGACCAACCTCGGCATGTTCCGCGGCATCAACTCGGTCGACGACAACGTCGGTAAGTTGCTGCGCCTCCTCGATGAGCTGAAGCTGGCCGAGGATACCGTCTTCGTGTTCTCGAGCGACAACGGCTACTACCTGGGCGAGCACAACCTGGGCGACAAGCGCACGGCCTACGAGGAGGCGCTGCGCATCCCGATGCTGGTGCGCTACCCGCGTGCACTACCGGCCGGTCGCACCGAGGACCGGATGGTGCTGAACATCGACCCCGCCGCGACGTTCCTCGACCTCGCCGGCCAGCCTATCCCGCCCGCGATGCAAGGTCGCAGCTGGAAACCGTTGCTGGAAGGGAAACCTGCCGATTGGCGGGAGGCTTTCTTCTACTGCTATTTCCACGAACGGGGTTTCAACGCGCCCCTGACCACCGCCGTGCGCACGGCCGACGCCAAGCTGATCAAATACCCCGGCCACGAGGAGTGGACGGAGGTCTTCGACCTTCGCGCCGACCCCTACGAGACGCGCAACCTCGCCGCCGACGCAGCGTCGGCCGACCTACGTCGCAAGCTCGAGGCGGAGTACGACAAACAGGCCAAGGCGATCGGCTTCGTCATCCCGGACTTCGCGGATAAGCCGCCGGCCGCCGGCGAGGAGCCCCGCAGGAAAGGCGCCAAGAAAGCCAAGTGACCGAGGCATGACGACACTCCGTCCAGCCCTCTTGCTGCTGCTCGCCGGGACGGTGTCGGCCCAGGAAACGGCCGGCACCTATTGGCGAGGGCGGAGCCGGGCTTTCGCCGACCTGGTCTTCGCCCGGTCCGATGGCCCTCACCTGCCGCTGTCGCCGAGCCTGGAGCCGGACGCCTTCACCTTGCCGACCTACGCGGGGGGAGCGCCCAAGGGCGAAGGCGTGTGCGTCCTCGGCTTCCTGCTTTCCGCCGACGTCGCGGCCGACGCCCGGGTCCGTCCCTTGGTCTCGTCGGCCCTCCGCTGGACCAGCCCGGAAGGTATCGCCGGCAACAACATCGGCCGCAAGACCTACGATAGCTATTGGTATGAGCTCATGCCTGCGGTGCTGCTCACGCAACTCACGCTGCGCCACCCCGGATCGGCGGAGATGGACGCCCATCTCCGGCGGATGGCCGATCGGTACGCTTCGATCATCGAAAGGCTGGGCGGCCCCCGCGCCCGCTTCGACCAGACCGGTTTCATCACCGTCGGCGAGCGCGCCGGCCCCGTGGTCAACGGTCGCTGGACGGAGCCGGATGCGGCCGCCGCGATGGCCTACGTGTGCTACGCGGCCTGGTCCCGTCAGCGCGCCCCGCGCCACCTCGAGGCGGCGCGTCACGCCATGGACGCGCTCGAACGACGGAAGCCCGAGGAGGGTAGCCCGCTGTACGAGTTCTCCCTTTACTGCGCACCGGCGCTCGCGGCGCGCATGAACCGCGAGCAAGGCACCCGGTACGATGTCCGCAAACTGCTCGGCTGGTGCCTGGGCACGAATGGCTCCCCGCAGTCCGCCCGGCGATGGTGGGGCAGCCTGCCCCGCGATTTCGGGGGTGTCGGCACGCAAGGCCTCTGCGGCAGCACCCGTCCGGGCGACGCCTACGCGTTCGCGATGAACACCTTCGTGGCCGCCGCCCAGCTGGCCCCGCTCGCCGCCGAGGACCCCGCCTTCGCAGGCGAGATCGGCGAATGGCTGGCGTTGGTCGGACGCAACGCCCGACGCTTCTTCGCGGATGAGGTCGCGCCCCGCTCCCAATCGGCCCCCGCGATCCGCGGCACCGCGCTGGCGGCGATTCCCTACGAAGGGCTGCGCGAGAAGAAACGTCTGACCGCGACGTTGAAGCGGACCGCCCCCGGCGCGTGGCTTGCGACGTTGCCAGGCGGCGACGCCGAGATCCGCTGGTCCGCCGACTTCGGAGCGCAGGCCGAACTGCCTTGGCGGATCGAGATCAAGGATGCGGGCGGGCGACGGCTCCACCAAGGCGAGGTCCGCCTCAAGGCGGGGAAGACCACGACCGGCGGTGGCCTGCCCTCGGCGCCGGGCCCGCTACGCGTCGAGTTCACGGCCCAAGGTCGTCCGGCGGATCCGACGAAGTTCCGGGTGGAGCTCCATTACCCCAACGGCCCCTGGCTGACCGGCGACCCGGTTTTCTTCTCCTGGGGAGCACCGACCGATCTTTCGGTCTACGGTGGCGCGCACCTCGGATCCTTCGCGGCCCTTTTCATCGACTCCGACACTACCGGTCTGCATATCTTCGACCTGGCGGCGACCCATCACCTCGGCCAAGGTGACCGCCCGACCCGGCTCTACCTGAACCAGACCGAGCAGACGCTCAAGGTCGGGGCGCTCGAGATACCTGCCCGCAGCGCGATCGTCCGCTAGAAATCCTTCCCATGAGAACCATCCTCCTCGCCCTCCTCCTGAGCCTCGATGTGGCCACCGCCGCCGAGCCGGCTTCCGATGCGGTCCGCGCGGCCGACGACGCCCGGGTCGCCGCGATGCTCAACCCCGACAAGGCGGTCCTCGACGCCGTCCTGTCCGACGACCTGCGCTACGCCCACTCGAACGGGAAGGTCGACACCAAGGCATCCCTCACCGCCTCGCTGCTCGGCGGCGAAGCCAAGTACTTGAGCTATAAGTATACGGAGCGGAATTTCCGCTTCCCCGCCCCGGACGTGGCCGTGATGGCCGGACGTCTCGAGGTGCAGGCCAAGGTCGACGGCGTCGCCATGACCACCGGCATCAGCTACCTCGCCGTCTGGCGGCTGGAAAACGGCCGCTGGAAGTTCTTCGCCTGGCAGTCCTGCAAGATTCCGCCCTCGACCCCCGCCAAGTAACCCCGGCCCCTGTCGCTGTCCCTGCTCCTTCTGTCTTTTAATACCGTGCGCCTCGCCACCGCCGCTTCGTTCCTGGCCGTCACCGCCCTGGCCCTCGACTACCCGCACCCGCCGGCCGACCCGCAACCGACCGGCTGGCCGCTGACCCCGGCGGAGCGCGCCTACGTGGTCGGGAAGCCGGAATACGAACGTCGCCCCGGACGCGAGATCAACAAGTACCTCCCGCAGTTCTGGCCCAGCGTGCCGAGCGCGGGCTTCTTCGGCGGCGACGCCTGGCTGAAACTCCACGAGGCCCATGTCCGCACCGTGCAAGCCAACCCGGGCCCGCTCGACGTGCTGCTGGTGGGGGACAGCATCACGATCCAGTGGGGTTCGTCCTGGGAGAAAGCCTTTCCGAATCGTAAGGCGGTGAACATCGGCATCGGCGGTGACAAGACGCAGAACGTGCTCTGGCGCCTCGACCATGGTGGCGTCGACGGGCTGCGGCCCAAGACGATCGTCCTCATGATCGGCAACAACAACATGTTCTTCACGCCCGAGACCGGGGTGCCTGCCGCCGCCCGCGGCATCCGGACCTGCGCGGCCAACCTCCGGGAGAAATTCCCCGAAGCCCGGCTCATCGTCGTCAAGATCCTGCCCTGCCACTCGCCGAAGGAACGCTTTTATCAGGACATCGTCGCGACCAACGCCGAGCTCGACCAACTGTCCCTGGACCAGGACCCGAAGATCCGGGTCCTCGACCTGACCAAGGATTTTCTCAACGCCGACGGCACGATCCGGGCCGAACTCTACACCCCGGACAAAATCCACCTTTCCCCGGCGGGCTATGAAGCCTACGCTCAGCGCCTCCGCCCCCTCCTCGCCCCCTAAGGAACGCCCCCCTTCTCCTGTCCCTTTCCCTTCGCACTCCCATGCACGCCTCCCTCCTCGCCCTCGCCCTCGGCACCGTCTCCCTCGTCGCGGCGGACACCCCCGCCACCCCTAAGGCCCCCGCCCCGAAGGCCGAGGCCAAGAAGGCGCCGGCGCGTTTCGTCAACGACGGCAACCCGGAGCGCCTCAAGACGCCGCTGACCGTCAAGCCCGACGAGAATATCCCTTACGGCCCGCACCGGATGCAGGTGATGTACTTCTGGCGGGCAAAGTCCGACCAACCGACGCCGGTCCTTTTCTACATCCATGGCGGCGGCTGGGCCAACGGCGACCGCTCGAGCGTCAACAGCCTGCTCAAACCGTGCCTCGAAGCCGGGATCTCGGTCGTCTCCGTGGAGTATCGTTACATCAAGGACGCCACCGCCGACGGCGTGGTGCCGCCGGTGAAGGGCCCGATGCTCGATTGCGCCCGTGCCCTCCAGCTGGTGCGCAGCAAGGCCCGGGAGTGGAACCTGGACAAGACCCGCATCGTCGCGAGCGGCGGCTCCGCCGGCGCCTGCACGAGCCTCTGGCTGGCCTTCCATGACGACCTCGCCGACCCGAAGTCCGCCGACCCGGTGGCCCGCGAATCGACCCGCCTCCTCGCCGCGGCGGTGACCGTGCCCCAGACCTCCCTGGACCCGAAGCAGATGCGCGAGTGGACGCCGAACAGCGGCTACGGCGCGCACGCGTTCGGCATCGCCGGCGACGCGGCCAGGAAGGTCTCCTCCTTCCAGGCCTTCTACGACGCGCGCGAGCGGATCCTCCCCTGGATCAAGGAATATTCCCCTTATGAACTCGTGACCAAGGACGACCCGGCGGTCGGCCTCTACTTCCCCACCCCGCCGAACCTCGGCAAGGAGGAGAAGGACGCCACGCACTCGGCCAACTTCGGCGCCAAGCTCAAGGAGCACTGCGACGCGATCGGCGTGCCGTGCGAGCTGGTCCACCCGGGTGCGCCCGATGTGAAACACCCGAAGGAATTCGACTTCATCAAGGCGAAGCTCCTCCCGGCCGCGAAGTAACGCCCGATGCGCGCCCTGCTCGCCCTCTTCGTCGGCCTCGCGTCGCTGGTCGCCGCCGAGCCGACGCTCACGCTCGATGGTCCGCGCCCCAACCAGGTCTTCCAGCGCGATACCCGGACAACCGGCGGCGTGAAGGTGGGAGGAGCGGTCGCGGGGGTCGATGACTATGACACCCCCGTCGCCGAATATCGGCTGGACGGCGGCTCTTGGCGAAGGCTTGGGCTGACCTCGTTCGGACGGATGGACGGACGGACGGTCTTCAACGGCGGCTTCCGGGCCGAAACGGGAGCGCATTCCGTCGAGCTCCGGGTGCTGCGCGGCGGCCAGCCCATCGCCACCCAGCCGGCGGTGAAGTTCTTCGTCGGCGAGGTCTTCGTGGTGACCGGCCAATCCAATTCCGCCAACCATGGCGCGGTGAAGTCGAAGGCGACCTCCGACCAGGTCTTCACGCTGACGCCGAAGGGCGATTGGCAACCGTGCGCCGACCCCCAGCCCGGCGCCTCCGGGGGCGGCGGCAGTATTTTGCCCGCCCTGGGCGACGAACTCCAGCAGCGCCTCGGCGTTCCCATCGGCTTCATCCCCTGCGGCATCGGCGCCACCAGCGTCCGCGAATGGCTCCCCAGCGGCGTCCCCTTCCCCAACCCGCCGACCATCCTGAGTCGCGTGAAGAAAACCGCCGACGGCCAATGGGAGTCCGACGGCAAGGCCTACGCGATGTTGGTCAAACGGATGGAGTCCGTCCCCTCCTTCCGGGCGGTGCTCTGGCACCAAGGCGAAAGCGACGCCAACCAGAAGGACGCGACGCGTACGCTGTCCGGCAAACTGTATGCCGACTACCTCAAGACGCTGATCAGCCGCACCCGGAAAGACGCCCTCGTTCTCCCCGGCGCCCCTTGGTTCGTCGCCCAGGTCAGCTACCACGGCCCCGACGATGTCGGCTCCGAGGACATCCGCACCGCCCAAGCGAGCCTTTGGAAGGATAAGGTCGCCCTCGAAGGCCCCGACTCCGACGCCCTCCGCGGTCAGCTCCGCGACAACGGCGGCAAAGGCGTCCACTTCTCCGGCGAAGGACTGAAGGCCCACGCCCACGCCTGGGCCGAGAAACTCGTCCCCTGGATCGAAGCCCAACGCTGACTTTTCCCATGCGCACCCTCCTCACCGGCCTCCTCATCGGCCTCTCCACCCTGCACGCCGCGATCTCGCCAGACCACCTCCGTCGTCTGAAAGAGGAGGCGGCGGAAGCGCTGGTCATCAAAGCCGACCAGGTCGACGTCAAGATCACGCCGGGCAAGGACGGTCGGCAGCTCGACGTGCAGGTGACCGCCAGCGTCCAGTCCGTCCTCCGCTCCAAGGCCGGACACAAGCCCGGGGATGTGGTGAAGATCGCCTATACGATCATCGAGACCGTCATCCCGATGCCAGGCCCTGGCAAACCCAAGGTGCTGGAGAAAGGCGAAACCGTCCGCGCCTACCTCGATCACGCCGGCGACAAGCAATCCCTCCGCCCGGCCGCCTACGGCGAGAGTTTCCAGAAGCCCTGAATCCTCCGATGCGTCTCGCCCTGATCCTGAGCTTACTGGCCGCCGCCCTGGGCGGGGCCGAGAAGCGCCGTCCCAACATCCTGGTCATCGTCAGCGACGACCACGGCTATGCCGATGTCGGCTTCAACGGCGGCCAGGCCGTCGCCACGCCGCACCTCGACGCGCTCGCGGCCTCGGGCGTGCGCTGCACCAGCGGCTACGTCACGCACCCGTTCTGTTCACCGACGCGCGCCGGCTTGCTGACCGGCCGCTATCAGCAACGCTTCGGGCACGAGAACAACCCGGCCTACGACCCGACCAACGCCCAGGCCGGCCTGCCCCTGACCGAGAAACTCCTGCCACAGTTCCTCCGCGAGGCGGGTTACAAGACCGGCTGGATCGGCAAATGGCACCTCGGCGCCACCCCGGCGCACGCGCCTTGGAATCGGGGCTTCGAGCAAACCTACGGCTTCATCGGCGGGGGGCACCTGTTCTCCGGCTGGTCCATCAACGCGCAGAAGGAATACAACGTCCCGCTCACCCGCGACGGCCAGGCCACCCCGGACGTCCCCGCCCATCTCACCGAGACATTGGGCCAGGAGGCCGCGGGCTTCATCCGCCGCAACGCCGGGGCGCCCTGGATGCTCTACCTCGCCTTCAACGCCCCGCACACGCCGCACCAGCCGACCGCCGAGCGCGAGCAGAAGTTCGCGGCCATCGCCGATCCGGTCCGCCGGAAATGCCTGGCCCAGATCAGCCTGCTCGATGACGCCATCGGCACGGTCACCCAGGCCTTGGCCGCCAGCGACCAGACCCGGGACACCCTGGTCTTCTTCTTCAGCGACAACGGCGGCACACCCCCTTCCTTGGGAGCGGACAACACCCCGCTGCGGGGGAACAAAGGCATGGTCTACGAGGGCGGCATCCGCGTGCCCTTCGTGGTCAGCTGGCCCGCCCAGCTCAAGGCCGGCTCCGTTTACGCCGAACCCGTGTCGTCGCTGGATGTCGCGGCCACCGCGCTCGCGCTCGCCGGCGTACCGGCGCCGACCGAACGCAAGCTGGACGGCGTCAACCTCGTGCCGTTCCTGAAAGGCGAGGCGAGCGGGCTCCCTCACCCGCACCTTTTCTGGCGCACGGGCGGCGGTCAGAGTTACGCCGTCCGCGCCGGCAGCTGGAAACTGGTGCGCAACGGCAAGCAGCCCGACGAGCTCTACGACCTCTCCAAGGATGTCTCGGAAGCCAAGAACCTGGTCGCCGCCCAGCCCGAGGTCGCCGCCCGCCTTTCCACCGAGTTGGCCGGATGGAACCAGCAACTGGTCGCGCCGCTCTTCCAAAGCCCCCAAGGGGGCAAGGCCGACGCCAAAAAGCCGAAGAAATAGGCCCTACCCGCGAAGGCGGGCGGTAAAGCTTTCCTTTGGTCGGGCTGGTGAGATTCGAACTCACGACCTCTTGCACCCCATGCAAGCGCGCTACCAGACTACGCTACAGCCCGAGAAAGGAAGGTTCGTTAAGCCCAAGGGGGGCGGAGATGTCAACCCGACAAACAAAAC
>JACCDP011152482.1_pt1 | contig 11308 bp, 9 predicted proteins | sample 7445841 | NCBI WGS metagenome assembly JACCDP01 (sample SAMN15323441, study PRJNA562643) | freshwater metagenome | isolation source: river surface water | place: USA:Blue River Watershed | collected 2017-08-17
AAGTAGCGCAACTAATTCACGATCAAATAACTGGAAAGCCAGTTGAATTAATTGAAACTTTGGCAGAAAATATTGCAAGGACTCTTTTAGGCGAGTTTAAAAAAGTTAAAGAAGTGACAGTAATTGTGCATAAACCAAAGGCACCGATATCTTTAAGGTTTACAGATGTGTCAGTTGAAATAACTCGCAAAAGATGAAAGCGGTAGTTGCGCTAGGTTCAAATCTTGGTGACTGTAAGGAAAACTTAAACACTGCAATAAATCACTTAAAATTGATATTAGATGAACTAAAAGTTTCACCCTTCACTCAAACAAAACCAGTAGGAGGACCTAAGCAGGATGACTTTATTAATGCAGTTGCAGTAGGCCAATGCCAATTATCTGCAGTTGATCTACTAACAAAATTACTTTTAATAGAGGATCAAATGGGTAGAGTTAGAGATGTTAAGTGGGGTCCCAGAGTTATTGATCTTGATTTAATTGTTTATGGCGATCAAGTAATTGACTCAGATTTTCTTAAACTGCCCCACCCACTAGCTAAATCTAGAGAATTTGTCTTATCTCCTTGGTATGAAATTGATCCAGAAGGGGAAATACCAGGTGCTGGCAAGATTAAATCTCTTTTGGCATCTTTGAATACTCAGCGTTAAACTTATCTTCTAGCCCGGTACCCGGAAAGGACTGGAGCCATGATTGAAGTAATTAAATCTGCCGATGATTTAGCGCGCCAAAAATGGGATGTATTAGTTCCAACCATGGGCGCACTTCATATGGGACACCAATCTTTAATTGAATTAGCAAAAAAAGAGGGTCAGAAGGTCATTGTTAGTATTTTTGTAAACCCACTTCAATTTGAAAAGAAAGAAGATTTGCTCAATTATCCAAAAAGCTTAGAGGCTGATATCAAAATGGCTGAAGCAGCAGGTGCCAGTGCTTTGTTTATACCAAGTGAAGATGTTATTTATCCGGGTGATATCGAAAAAATTTCGGCAGGAAAAATTGGTGAAATATATGAAGGAGCTTCCAGGGCTGAACATTTCTCTGGGGTCTTAACAGTTGTAAAGCGATTATTTGATTTAGTTAAGCCAAAAGCAGCAGTATTTGGTGAGAAGGATTTTCAACAACTCTTTTTAATTAAACAAATGGTGAAAGAACTTAGTATTCCTATTCAGATTATTTCAGCTCCAACCATCCGCGATAAGTCAGGCTTGGCACTATCATCTCGGAATATCAGATTAGGTGAAGATGGTGAAAAAGTTGCACAGGTTATAAGTAGAGCTTTAGCAAAACAAACTTTTGAACAGATGCAAGAAGAGATCTCTAGTGAGCCAGGTTTTAAATTAGATTATCTTGATGTCATAGATGAAAACAGTTTTGAAAAGGTGAAAACTACTACCCAAAACAAGCGGGTAATTATTGCCGGTTGGGTAAATCAGATCAGATTGATCGACAATATGCCTATGGGTAATCAGCAATGAAACTATTAACTGGCGCACCTGGCTGGAGCACCTCAGCTGATGTAATTGTGATTGGTTCAGGTGTTGCAGGCCTTACCACTGCATTAAATTTAAGATCTTATGGTTTATCTGTTTTATTAGTTACTAAAGCACGAATTGATGCTGGATCGACTAAGTGGGCACAAGGCGGCATTGCTGCAGCACTTGGACCTGGTGATACACCAGAACAACATAAGAAAGATACCTTGGCGGCAGGTGCTGGCTTATGTGACATTAAAGCAGTTGATGTTTTAGTTTCTGAAGGACCAGAAGCTGTTAGAAAATTAATTGCACAAGGTGCTGTCTTTGATAAATCTGAAACTGGTGAGATTGCATTAACTAGAGAAGGCGGACATCTTAGAAATCGAATTCTGCATGCTGGTGGTGACGCGACTGGTGCTGAGGTTTCAAGAGCATTATTGGCTGCAGTTAGAGACGATGCTGGCATTGAAATTATCGAACATGCACTTGTAATCGATGCTCTAAAAAGTAAAGCAGGAAAAGTTTGCGGTGTAACAGTGCATGTTATTGGAGCCGGAAGTAGAGATGGTGTCGGCAGGGCACTTGCTCGCGCGGTAGTTGTTGCAACTGGTGGACTTGGTCAGGTTTATTCACAAACAACTAATCCATCTGTTTCAACTGGAGATGGTGTAGCACTTGCACTTAGGGCAGGAGCAAAAGTAGGAGATGTTGAGTTTGTGCAATTTCATCCAACAGTATTGTGGCGAGATTTAGCAAATAGAGGTCAGCAACCGTTAATAAGTGAAGCAGTTAGAGGAGAAGGTGCAATATTACTTAATCATAAAAATGAACAATTTATGATTGGCAAGCACCCACAAGCAGATTTAGCTCCACGCGATGTTGTTGCTAAAGAGATCTTTAATCAGATGCAATTAAGTGGACAACCACATGTTTGGCTAGATGCCACAAAATTAAAAGATTTTGTAGACAGATTTCCAACAATCTACGCTTCCTGTATTGCAAATGGAATTGATCCAACTAAAGAAAAAATCCCAGTAGCACCAGCATCTCATTACGCATCTGGCGGAGTAATCGTTGATTTAAATGGTCAGTCATCAGTACCAGGCCTTTATATTTGTGGTGAATCTGCATGTACTGGTGCTCATGGTGCCAATCGTCTTGCTTCAAATTCATTACTAGAAGGATTAGTTTTCGGGGCACGAATTGCAGCTACCTTGGCGAAAGATTTACCGCCACAAGAAGAGCCAATCGAGGATGAAAAAACGATGTTACTTGATCCCAAAATATTATTACCACTTCAAATTGCAATGAGTGAAGGCGCAGGAGTTATGCGATCTGAAACCTCACTTCGTAAAACCATGCAGACACTAGAAGAGTTATCAAAATTAACAAGTAAGGAACCAAGGATTGAAGCTTGGGAGGCCTCTAATCTTTATCTTTTAGCAACAGCCATAGTTAAATCGGCGTTAATTAGAACTGAATCTCGTGGGTCTCATTGGCGCAGTGATTACCCACAATCATCTGATAAGTGGTTAAGTAGAGTTATTGAGTCACTCGATAAAGATGGTAATTGGTATAGCGATGTGGAGGAGATCTAAGTGAATCAACTACGCGATAATTTAAAAAACTTAGGCTTATCTCCTAATCACATATTTCAACAGGTGAAAGATGCAATTAGTGAGGATCTTGCAGGTGGGCAAGATTTAACCTCAGTTGCAACAATTACTCAGTCACAGGTTTCAACCGCTGACTTTGTAACTAGAACTGGTGGTGTAGTTAGTGGACTGCATGTAGTCGCTGCTGTCCTTGAATACTGCGGAGTTAATCACTATGAGGTACTAGTTGATGAAGGCGCAAAAGTTTCAGCAGGTAAAGTGTTAATAACTGCGCAGGGAAATACTCAAAAGTTGTTATTAGCTGAGCGAACTGCCTTAAACTTCCTATCTCATTTAAGTGGTATTTCAACTCTTACAAATCAATGGGTTAGTGAAATTTCTGGAACTAAATGTCAGGTTCGAGATACTCGTAAAACAACACCAGGGCTTCGGATGTTAGAAAAATTTGCAGTACGTATGGGCGGGGGAACAAATCACCGATTATCACTTTCACAAGGTGCGCTAATTAAAGATAATCACATTATGGCTGCCGGGAGCATAACTGCAGCGTTTAATGCAACTAAGAAGATGTTTCCAGATAAATCAATTGAAATTGAAGTTGATTCAATTGATCAATTAAATGAAGCGGTTAAATTAAAACCAGATCTAATTTTATTAGACAACATGAGCGTTGAACAATGCAGCCAAGCTGTCTTAATTTCTGCTGGCTTGGTCAAGCTTGAAGCATCTGGTGGCATAGCAATAAGTAACGCAAAATCATATGCTGCAACAGGTGTTGATTATTTAGCAATTGGGTCACTTACTCACTCTGCCCCAGCTTTAGACATTGGCCTCGATTTTAGAAAGGAAAAATAATGCTACTTACAATCGATGTGGGTAATACCAATACCGTCCTTGGAGTTTTTAATAAGGACAAGTTAGAACAATCATGGCGGGTAAAAACTGATCCAAGAGATACTGCTGATGAGTTGTGGCTGCAGTACTCAGCGCTAGTAGATGGCTTTGATATCACTGGTGTTGCTATTTGCTCCACAGTTCCAGCAGTACTTAGAGAGATTAGAAAGTTACTTGATGAGCATTACAGTGAGATTAAAACAACAATTATTGAGCCAGGAGTTAAAACTGGAGTACCACTATTAGTTGATAATCCTAAAGAAATTGGTGCTGATCGAATTGTTAATTCATTAGCTGCCTTTACTTTGTATGGTTCAGATGGCCCAGCAATTGTTGTGGATTTTGGAACCTCAACAAATTTAGATGTTGTTTCACCAAAGGGTGAGTTTTTAGGAGGAGCACTTGCTCCAGGTATTGAAATATCAGTTGAAGCACTAGCTGCCAGAGCTGCCCAGCTTCGTAAAGTTGAATTAGTTCGACCTAAATCTGTAATCGGCAAAAATACAGTTGAAGCTCTGCAATCTGGAACGATCTATGGATTTGCAGGTCAAGTTGATGGCTTGGTTAACCGGATCATTGATGAGCTCGCAGATTTATATCCACAAGCAGGTGAAGTCGTTGTGATCGCAACTGGCGGACTTGCACCATTAGTGCTTGGAATTAGTGAAACGATAGAGTTTCATGAACCAGATCTAACATTAATCGGATTGCGCTTGGTACATGAGCGTAATTAATTCATAACCATCACACGTCGCGCTAGGATTTAACTCATTATGGCTGATGAAGATGATCTACCCGAACAACTGCGAATCCGGCGAGAAAAAAGAGCTGGCATATTAAAGCGCGGTGCACAGGCCTATCCAGTCTCAGTTCCAAGAACTACTTCATTACTTGCGATTCGACAAAAGCATAAAGATTTAGCAATTGATGTTTCAACTGGGATTATCGAATCTGTAACTGGGCGAGTAATTTTCAAACGCGATACTGGAAAACTATGTTTTGCAAACTTGCGTGAAGGTGATGGCACTGAGCTACAAGCCATGTTCTCACTAGATAAAATCGGTGAAGAACAACTTGAAATATGGAAATCAGAGATTGATTTAGGTGACATTGTTTCAGTAACTGGTGAGGTGATTACCTCTAAACGAGGTGAGTTATCAATACTTGCTAATTCATTCACCCTAGCTGCTAAAGCACTGCGCCCACTTCCAGTTGAGCACAAACCGCTCTCTGAAGAGAGTCGAGTAAGAATGCGTTATGTTGATTTAATTGTTAGACCAGAGGCAAGAGAAAATGCCAGATTACGTCCGGCGGTTATGAGATCACTTCGAAATACATTTAATTCCCGTAACTTTTTGGAGGTTGAAACACCAATGCTTCAGGTTATGCATGGTGGAGCAGCAGCTAGACCATTTAAAACTTTTAGTAATGCCTATGAAATGGATTTATTTTTAAGAATCGCTCCTGAGTTATATCTTAAAAGATGTGTTGTTGGCGGGCTTGAAAAAGTCTTTGAAATAAACCGAAACTTTCGTAACGAGGGAGCTGACTCATCTCATTCACCAGAGTTTGCAATGATTGAAAGCTATGAGGCATATGGTGACTGGAACAGTATGGCTGAGTTAACTAGAACTCTAGTTCAAGATGCAGCTAAGGAAGTTTTTGGTTCCCATGTAGTTAAACATCATGACGGAAGAGAGTTAGATCTTGGTGGTAAGTGGAAAGAGATTTCACTCTTTGATGCAATTTCAGATGCGATAGGTGAAAAAGTAAGTGCTCAAACATCTAATGATGATTTAAAGAAGATCGCTACTAAATTAGGAATAAAGTGTGATCCAAAATGGGTGACAGGTAAGTTAGCTGAAGTCATATTTGAACATGCTGGAGTTGATAAGTTAACTGGCCCAACCTTTGTTAAGGGTTTTCCAATTGACACATCTCCATTGGTTAGAGCGCACCGAGAGACTTTAGGAATTGCTGAAAAATGGGATCTTTATATCGAAGGTTTTGAATTAGCAACCGGCTATTCAGAGTTAATTGATCCAGTTATTCAACGTGAGCGATTAGTTGAGCAAACAAAACTTGCTGCAACTGGTGATTTAGAAGCGATGGGGCTGGATGAAGATTTCTTAAGAGCGATGGAGTATGGCATGCCACCAATGGGTGGAATGGGAATGGGTGTTGATCGACTATTGATGGCACTTACCGGTTTAGGAATAAGGGAAACAATTTTATTTCCACTAGTAAAACCAACATCTGGAGATGAGTAATGTCAGTAATAGTTAGGGCGGCTAAAACCTCAGATATCAAAAAGATTAAAGCAATTATCAATGAGTATGTTTCTGAGCGCAGATTACTTTCTAAAGAAATTGTCACACTTTTTGAAAGTGTTCAAGAATTCATAGTTGCTGAAGTTGATGGTGAAGTAGTTGGTTGCGGCGCACTTCATGTTCTTTGGGAGGATTTAGCTGAGGTTAGATCAGTTGCGGTAATTGAAAGTATGCAAGGAAAAGGTATAGGCCATACAATCTTGGAAAATGTTTTAGTAAGAGCAAAAGAAGTTGGTGTTAAAAAAGTATTTTGCTTAACTTTTGAAACTAAATTCTTTGGTTCACATGGTTTTACAGAAATCCAGGGATCACCAGTTGAACCAGATGTTTATGCCCAATTACTTCGCTCATATGATGAAGGTATTGCTGAATTCTTAGACTTAGAGAGTGTTAAACCCAATACCCTGGGAAATATCAGAATGTTGAAAATTCTTTAAAATTTCGGGCATAAATCCCCCAGTTATAGGGTTATAAGGCTGTAACACACCCAATATATGGGTGAGTTATTCACAGCCAAATCAAAGTGCGCAAGGTCCCCCCTTGCCATTAGGCTATTTACATTAGAGGAAAGGGTTAGCCAGATGTTTGAGCGCTTTACAGATCGTGCAAGACGCGTTGTTGTTTTGGCGCAAGAAGAAGCACGCATGCTCAACCATAATTACATCGGCACCGAACATATTCTTTTAGGTTTAATTCATGAAGGCGAAGGCGTTGCTGCTAAAGGTCTTGAATCATTAGGAATTTCTCTAGAGGCTGTTCGCTCTCAAGTTGAAGAAATTATTGGCCAAGGTCAGCAAGCACCATCTGGTCATATTCCATTTACTCCAAGAGCTAAAAAAGTTTTAGAGCTATCTCTTCGCGAGGCTTTGCAATTAGGACATAACTACATTGGAACTGAACACATTCTTTTAGGTTTAATTCGCGAAGGCGAAGGAGTTGCCGCTCAAGTATTAGTAAAACTAGGTGCTGATCTTTCTCGTGTGCGTCAGCAAGTGATTCAATTACTTTCAGGTTACCAAGGCAAAGAGGCAGTTACATCAGGTGGGCCAGCAGAAGGTCAAGCATCAACATCATTGGTATTAGATCAATTTGGTCGCAACTTAACTCAAGCTGCTCGTGAAGGAAAATTAGATCCAGTAATTGGCCGCGAAAAAGAAATTGAGCGAGTTATGCAGATTTTATCTCGCCGAACTAAAAATAACCCAGTTTTAATTGGTGAGCCAGGAGTTGGAAAAACTGCTGTAGTTGAAGGATTAGCGCAAGCAATTGTTAAAGGTGATATTCCTGAAACTCTTAAAGATAAACAACTTTACTCATTAGATCTTGGTGCGTTAGTTGCCGGATCTCGCTACCGTGGTGATTTTGAAGAGCGACTAAAGAAAGTACTAAAAGAGATTAGAACTCGTGGCGACATTATTTTGTTTATTGATGAAATTCATACTTTAGTTGGAGCAGGTGCGGCTGAAGGTGCAATTGATGCAGCTTCAATTCTTAAGCCAATGCTTGCTCGCGGTGAGTTACAGACTATTGGCGCAACCACACTTGATGAATATCGCAAGCACCTTGAAAAAGATGCAGCACTTGAGCGACGCTTTCAACCAATTCAAGTAGCAGAGCCAACTGTTGCGCACACAATTGAAATTCTTAAAGGACTTCGCGATCGTTATGAAAGCCACCACAAGGTGTCAATTTCAGATGGCGCATTAGTTTCAGCTGCTACTTTGGCTGATCGATATGTTTCAGATCGCCACCTACCTGATAAAGCAATTGATTTAATTGATGAGGCTGGTTCACGTCTTCGTATTCGACGAATGACCGTGCCACCTGAAATTCGTGAGTTTGATGACAAGATTGCTGCAGCACGAAAAGAAAAAGAATCTGCAATTGATGGTCAAGATTTTGAAAAGGCAGCATCTCTTCGCGATAAAGAAAAGAACTTAATCACCGAAAAAGCTGAGCGAGAGAAGAATTGGAAAGCCGGAGATCTTGATGTAGTTGCTGAAGTTGATGAAGAATTAATTGCTGAAGTTTTATCAACTGCAACAGGTATTCCAGTATTTAAGTTAACTGAGGCAGAAACAGCTCGGTTACTTAAGATGGAGGATGAATTACACCGAAGAGTTATTGGACAAGATCAAGCAATTAAAGCGCTTTCACAAGCAATTCGCCGAACACGTGCTGGTCTTAAAGATCCTAAGCGTCCCGGCGGATCATTTATTTTTGCCGGTCCTTCTGGTGTTGGTAAGACTGAACTTTCTAGAACTCTTGCTCAATTCTTATTTGGCGATTCAGATGCATTAATTCAATTAGATATGTCTGAGTACTCTGAAAAACACACCGCTTCTCGTTTATTTGGAGCACCTCCTGGTTATGTTGGTTATGACGAGGGTGGTCAACTAACTGAAAAAGTACGCCGCCGCCCATTCTCAGTAGTGTTATTTGATGAGATTGAAAAGGCACATCCAGATATCTTTAACTCATTACTTCAGGTATTAGAAGATGGTCGCTTAACTGATGCCCAAGGACGAGTCGTTGATTTTAAGAACACAATTATTATCATGACAACTAACCTTGGTACTCGCGATATTTCTAAATCACTATCACTTGGCTTTGCAAATGTGGCCGATGCTCAGGGAAGTTATGAGCGAATGAAGGCAAAGGTAGGGGATGAGCTTAAGACTCATTTCCGCCCTGAGTTTTTAAACCGTATTGATGACATAGTTGTATTCCATCAGTTAACTGAGAATGAGATCGTAAAAATTGTTGACCTAATGGTTGCTCAATTAGATGAGCGCTTAAAGGCAAAAGATATGGGAATTGAACTAACGACTGGAGCAAAGTCTTTACTTGCTAAACGTGGTTATGACCCAGTACTTGGTGCTCGTCCACTTCGTAGAACAATTCAACGTGAATTAGAGGATGTTTTATCTGAGAAGATGCTATTTGGAGATTTAAAAGCCGGTGAAATTATTTTAGTAGATGTTTCAGATGAAACTGATACTGCAACCTTCACCTTTAAGGGAACTCCTAAATCTGCATTGCCAGACACACCTGGTGATTTAGCAGAAGCAACTAATTAATCTTCACCTTACTAATCGCTTGTTCTAATCGAGCTGCCTCTAGTATTTCAATTCCAGAAATTTTCAAATCACTACCTATTGGCACAATTGCGCGCTTGAAGCCAAGTCGGGCAGCTTCACTAACTCTTTGATTAATTCCAGTTACTTTTCTTATCTCACCTGCTAACCCAACTTCACCAATCGCAACTAAATCAGCCGGTAACGCCAATCCTTTTGCAGCTGATGCCACAGAAAGTGCAACCGCAAGATCAGCGGATGGTTCACTTATTTTCATACCGCCAACAGTTGCCACATAAACATCTCGACCAGAAATTTTAATTCCCGCTCTTAGTTCTAATACAGCAAGTGTCATGGCAGTTCTAGAGTTATCTAATCCGCTGGTGACTCTCCTTGAATTACCCCAATCCCTACCATCTGGATTACCAGTACTAACAAGTGATTGAATTTCAGCAAGTAGTGCACGCCTGCCCTCTAATGCAACTGTCACACATGTTCCAGGAACTGGATCAGTATGACGAGAGGTAAACAACCCAGTTGGATCTGGTAAGCCAATGATTCCAGAATCATTTAAATCAAAACAGCCAACCTCATCGGAGGCACCAAATCTATTTTTAATTGTTCTTATTAATCTAAGTCTTGAATGTCTTTCACCTTCAAAGTTAAGAACTACATCTACTAAGTGTTCAAGTAATCGCGGACCAGCAATTGATCCGTCTTTAGTTACATGCCCAACTAACACCAGAGTTATTGCACGCTCTTTTGCAATTCTTATCAATGCTGCTGCAATTTCTCGCACTTGGGTAACTCCACCGGGTGCGCCATCAACAGTTGAACTTGAAATAGTTTGAATTGAATCGATTACTAATAACTCTGGTTTAACTGAATCAATATGGGCAATTACGGCGCCAAGATCTGATTCAGCGGCTAACCATAAATTCTTATCGATTGCATTTAATCGCTCTGCTCTAAGCCTTACCTGTGATGCTGATTCTTCACCACTTATATAAAGTGAGAGAATTCCTTGCTTAGCTGTTTCAGCAGCGACTGTTAGTAGAAGTGTTGATTTACCCACACCTGGTTCACCCGCTAACAAAATTGCAGCTCCGGGGACTAATCCGCCGCCTAAAACTCTATCTAATTCACCAACTCCACTAGTTCTTGCTTTTGCACTTGCTAAATCAACATCACCAATTGGTTTAGCAGCCGAGGTAATTGATCCAGCAACTAAGGAAAGTTTTTTTGGAGCTGCTATTTCTTCAACTGTTCCCCATGCTTGGCACTCACCACAACGTCCCACCCATTTGGTTGCACTCCAACCACATTCAACACAACGAAAAGGATCTTTTACCGGTGCTTTAGCCATAGCGGTAATCTAACGCTAACCACTGACTAGAGTTGCTTTTGTGCCACCTTTGTTGCTGGGTGGATTACAAATAATGGTAACTCGCGTCGCTTTTGCTCTTTTCTAGTTGCCGCAATTGCAGCCATGCGGCTATCACAAAGTTTTTCAAGTTCGCTATAACCTGAAGCGCCCATCATGGCTACTAATTCAGCTTTACTTGATTGATAAACCGGAATCTTTCCAGTGTGTGCCTCTGAGTTACTTGTGCAATACCAATCAAAGTCCTCACCACCTTCACCCCAAGCTAATCTTTCGTATTCACCAATTACCACAACAGTTATATCTTTACCGCCTAATTCACGGGTCTCCCAAGAACGGCGAAGTGGTAACTGCCAACAAATATCAGGCTTTGTATCTACTACATGTACTCCTTCACTCTCTGCAAGATGATGAAGTGCGCATCCAAATGAACCAGAGTAACCAGGAGCTTCATGGCCTACTCGGTTTAGAAAAATACATGAATCTTTAATTTTTTTAGTTTTAAGTTCTTTATCTAAACCAATTTCACT
>JACCDP011045083.1_pt1 | contig 11307 bp, 24 predicted proteins | sample 7445841 | NCBI WGS metagenome assembly JACCDP01 (sample SAMN15323441, study PRJNA562643) | freshwater metagenome | isolation source: river surface water | place: USA:Blue River Watershed | collected 2017-08-17
GATATTCGGCTGCCTCTGCTGGAGCCCACGGACATGCGTGGTATTCCCTATCTAGCAGAAGTCAAAGTTTACAATGATCAAGGCGAACTGGTGCGTGATGAACTGGGTGTGCCAGTAACAGATCGCGAGTTCCGCTGGAGTCCACCAAGCGATCTACCCACCGACAAGCTCAGCAATGCTCTGGTATTTTTTGATGAAATCTCTGCTGCCCCACCCAGCGTGCAGGCTGCAACATATCAGATCATTCTCAACCGTCGTATTGGCAGCTATCAGCTTCCCGACAACGTGGTAATGGTGGCAGCTGGCAATCGTGTGCGTGACAAAGGTGTTGCCTACAACATGCCCACTCCACTGGCCAATCGTTTCAGCCACGTAACACTGGAACCCAACATTGATGACTGGAAGGACTGGGCCATCCGTAACAAGATCCATCGTGATGTTGTGGGTTATCTCAGCTTTCAGCCTCAGGATCTCATGAACTTCAATCCCAGCAACGACAGCTATGCGTTTGCTACACCGCGTACTTGGTATTTTGTCAGCGATCTACTACAAGAGCCCGACGGCCGCGATGCACAACTTGATAGTGAAACACTAAGTGATCTAGTGCGTGGCACTGTGGGCGATGCTGCCGGCACAAAGTTTCTAAGTTATCGGCGCAGCGCCAGCACACTGCCCAATGCTCGCGAAATCCTGGATGGCAAAATCAAGTCGCTCAAAAACATCAGCCCAGATGTCATGCACGCTCTGGTGATTGCACTGTGCTACGAACTGTTTGCCAGCAACGCTCGTGCTCGCGCAGCAGTAGCCAATGGCGACAAAGATGCACTGAAAACCTGGCATGCAAAGGATGTAGACACTTTTTTCCGCTTCATGATGGACAACCTTCCTCCGGAAATGTGTGTGTTTGGTGGCAAAACACTGCTGAATAACGAAAACGGCATCCAAGTACATGGCATGATGTTGAAAACCTGGGCTGAGTTTACAGATCGATTCCTGGAACTAATGCCCAGCCGAAACTAACAAAAAAGGGCGCCTGGTGCGCCCTTTTTTTACCTATTGACAAACGTCAGTAATGTTTTATCATTAGTTTGAAATCGCGAGGATGTCATGGACGACACAGAGAAGAAAATTACCAAAGCCAAAATCAAACTGTTTTTTGAGCATCCGTTTTTTGGCAATCTAACCATGGGCATGAAGCTGCTGGACAGCACTGACAGTGGTTGGTGCCCCACAGCAGCAACTGATGGACGTAATATCTACTACAACCGTAACTTTTTTCAAAATCTAAACCCCAACGAAGTAATTTTCGTGCTGTGTCATGAGATTCTGCATGTGGCATTTGATCATCTTGGTCGTCGCAATCATCGTGATCCGGCTTATTGGAACATGGCAAATGACTATGTTATCAATGCCATGCTCATGAAGGAAAAAATTGGCACAATGCCCACCAAGCCTGTTGAGGATCCTGCTGCCAAAGCTCGCGGCGAGACACATCAGCGTGTGGGGCTTTATGATGCTCGTTATGATGGTTGGTATAGCGAGAAAATCTATGAAGATCTACAAAAGCGCAAAGTTGAAAAAAAGCTCACACTGGATGTGCATCTAGAGCTTGGTGATGATGCCAAAAATGGACAGGGAAAAGACCAGCCAGGCACGGCAGGTGCGGGTATTGAAATCAGCGCAGAAGAACTACGCAAGATTCGCGAGGAAATGCGTGGGCGAGTGATTACCGCAGCACAAAGCGCACAAGCAGCTGGAAAACTGCCAGCCAGTATTGCTCGGTTGGTAAACGAACTAACGGAACCTGTCATTAACTGGCGTGAACTTCTAGCTCAAAATATTCAAAGCTGTCTAACAGATGATTTCACTTTCCAACGTCCCAATCGCCGGCACATGTATGGCGGTATATTCCTGCCCACACTCAAGAAAGATGAAACTGTTGATGTCACAGTGGCTATCGACATGAGCGGCAGTATCAGTGACAAAATGGCCCAGGAGTTTCTCAGTGAGGTTTGGGGCATTGCCAACAGCTATGCTGATTTTCGTATCAGTGTGCTGTGTTTTGATACGCAAGTTTACAACTTCCAGGTGTTTACTCCTGATAATGTTGATGAACTGCTGTCTTACGAGTGCAAAGGCGGCGGAGGAACAGATTTCATGGCATTCTGGAACTATTGGCGAGAAAACGACATTGAGCCCAAAAAAGCCGTGATTTTCACAGACGGTTATCCGGGTGGTGAATGGGGTCCCAGCAACTACGCTGATACACTTTGGATTATCACCGAAGGCAGGCATACCAAGATTGTCCCTCCGTTTGGGGAATATGCATACTTTGAAGCACATCAAGGTGTTGTGGAAGTCGGCTCAGTATAAGGAGAAATAATATGTCAGCAGAATTTAATCATCAACTCCAAGAACTCACTGTGCGCCTGTGTGGTGCGATTGCTGAAAAGCTTGCTTATGTAAGCCAAAATCTAGACGGCGCGGAACGGCTGCGAGTAACTCGCATGATTGAAGATGATTTACCCACCGTGGTAAGCAATACCATTGCAAAAACTCTCAGTCTCCACAGCGCCAAGGGTGTGGAATGGCTGGAACAGAATCTTGACAGCATGGCAGAAACTTATTGCAGGAAGTTTTTAGGACAAGATTGATGTTTAATGTGCAATCATGGCAGGATTATGATCAGACCACGCAGTGCGTTGATCTCCGCATAAACAGGCGTTTTTTCCTATCCAGCTACCGCGACCGCCAACCCACCTACAGCCGAGATTATATTCAACCTATTGCTGAAGTTCTTGCCATGCTTGAGCATGGCAGTTGTGCAAGCTGGAAAGACTATTGTCACCTGGCAAATCTGCTGTTGTTTTCCTGCGGCCAATCTACACCCAGCTGGATTAAAGACCTTGAACATGCAAATTCTCAGGTTTACCAAGCCTGGGCAAACTGGCAAATGACAAAAGCCATGTATGAATCAAATAGCTGATGTAGTAGTGATAGCAAGTCCTGCAATGCCTGTTAAAAATCTTGATTATGAAAAAATCCCAGTGCAAGATAACTACATAACCTGGCGCATGCGTCAGGTTATGTATCAACGTTAGCTATTAAAAAATTCTCAAATCTCTTGCGTTTTTTAACTGTTGAGCTCTTTTTTCTGTTTTGAGCCACATTTTTTCACAACTTTTGGCTTTCATTTCATAATAATGTTCAACAGTTGATTTCTTTTTATTTTTGCTCCTCGTCTCTGCTGCCAGCCTTATGCTTTGTGGATCTTTAGTTTTAAGTTGTTGAGCTCTTTCTTTTGTTTTTTGATACATTTTAGTTAGAGATTCTTTTGTGTTTCTGTCTCCACAATGTATATTAAACATAATCTCAGTCCTACTAAAATGAACTAAGCCATCTAATCCTGGCCCGCCATTAGTTTTATTTCTAAGTATACCTGTTTTAGTATCTAAACGTCCATACCAACGTATTAGTTGACGTTCTAAAATCCATGAAAACACTTGTGTAAGATTATCTTTTATAACAACTATAAAACGATCATTTTTAGGTAAATCAACGTTATGGTTTTTGTCCCAAGCTCTACTTTTTTTACCCTGTCCAATATAATATGGTGATCCTGCAGGTCCATTTATTGAAGTTTGTTCTCTTATATAAGCATACACATACCAACCAGATGGTTTGGCCCTTTTATAAATATCCATAGCTGTAACTCCGTGATGTTATAGGGCAGTTGGGGACTCGCTATCCCGTGAACTGCATCATATTTATTGAACGTTTACAATATACACAGGTAAGTAGTTTTTGCAGGATAAATGGAGGGAGCTTACTGTTTCTTGCATACCTAGCTCTTTTACTCCGCGTTTGATATCCTAGAAACATGTGTTAAATATGTTTGTGTGCAGTGCAGCATAAAGGAGCAACAACATGTTGGCAATGATCAGAAACTATCTATCTTGTATTAAAATCGACAATCAGGTCAATGGACGTCTAACAGGCAATCGCGAAGTTCATGACTATTTCCGTGCCGAATACAAACATAATCCCAGCGCAGCTTATGAATATTGGCAAAGCACGGGCAAGTTTAACTTCAGCTGATGAGATTTCAACCCCTGTTTCAGGGGTTGTTTTTTGACAGCCTGACGCTTGCCCTGTAATATTACGCAGGAGATAAAAATGACAATAGATTTAAACCGTTATCAAGATTTTGTAGCTGCTGTCACAAGTGAACCCAGTAACAACCTGCAGGCGTTTATTACCCGATTGCAAGCTCTGGCTGTTGCAGAACCACGGTTCCAGCCCAGCTTGTTGCTGACTGCGGCTGTGGGCATGGCAAGTGAAGGTGGTGAGTTGGCAGAAATTGTGAAAAAGGTGGTTTGGCAAGGCAAACCCTGGAATGACGATGTGAAGTTTCACTTGCAGCGCGAACTGGGGGATGTGATTTGGTATTGGGTCAACGCCTGCCGGGCATTAAACATTGACCCCAATGAAGTTATTGCGGAAAATGTACGCAAACTGGAAAGTCGCTATCCCGGTGGAAGTTTTGATGTGCATTATAGCGAAAATCGAAAATCCGGCGATTTATAATCGGCGAACAGACTCTTGACAAATCTCTCTCCTGCTATAGGATCTCACTATGAACACATATGATGTTACCTTGACTGATCGTGCTCGAGCATTTGCATGGGGAGCACATAGCGGTATTGGACAAGTCCGAAAGTATTCGGGCCAGCCCTACGCTGTGCACTGTGCAGACGTAGTGAGAATCCTGCTGGAGTTTTCCGAAACACCAGTTACCAATGTGCAAATCGCCGCTGCCTGGCTTCATGATGTTGTCGAGGACACGCAAGTGAGCTTGGACACCATCAGTTTGGAGTTTGGTACAGATGTTGCGCAGATGGTGAGCGATTTGACTGATGTAAGTCGCCCTTCAGACGGCAACAGACGCTTGCGCAAGCAAATTGATCTGGAGCATTCTGCTCAAGCTGGCGCTTCCAGTCAAACTGTGAAACTGGCAGATCTCATTAGCAATGCCCCTAGCATTGTGGATCATGATCCAGGATTTGCCAGGGTTTGGTTGCGGGAAAAAGCAGCTTTGTTGGACGTGCTGGTCAAGGGCGACGCGGGTTTGATGAGGCGAGCTCGTGTCGTGCTTGCAGAGTGCAGGAGCAAGCTGGAAAATCCAGGTTGACAAATCTGACATTTCAGCTAAATTACCTAAACAACCCGGGAGTGTAGCATGAAACGCAAGATTATTTCTGTCAAGGCCGCCCCCAAAGCACGTCGCAGGAGCATTGAGCTGTTTTCACATGACAGCCCATTTAAACCTCGTGTTGTGCCCAACGAGCGCGGATCTTACCGTCGTCAAGCCAAGCATCGCAAAAGCCATGCTTGGCTTGATCATTCTATCCCCCTGCATGCATAAAAAATATCGAAATCGCTGGATTGTTTGCTTCAGTCGCAATGCTGAACGCATAGTTGTTCGCAGCTTTGCGCTGAAATACGACGCACGACAGGCAGTTTTGCGTTTCAAACAGCTTGCGCCGCAAGGCAGTGCATACATTGTGGACAGCCGCAACGTCCTGGCCATGAAAGCTCTGGGGTTAATGTAATGTTTATGGCACCAACATCTTGCTGGTGATACTAACAAAATTTTTTGGTTGACAAACTTCCCGGACATGTTATCATGCGCCTAGGTAAAGGAGCCCAGCATGCAACAGGATAGCGAAAGGCGTGTTATTGCTAGCAATTTCAGTCCGCATGCTGGATGGGCTGTTCGAGATGTAGCTAAACGTAATGCTGCGGCCCTTGCAGCGCATGGGGATTTTTTCCAAAATCCCCAGCACCAGCGTCGCATTAAAGCTGTGTTGGACATTGTCAATCAATTTTTCACGGTTAAACGTGATGTTTATGTGAATCACAGGACTGGACAAGGCCGCCCGTTTACCGTGGTTAAGGTAAGCGGGCCTGCGTGGCCGCGCATGAGCGCAGCTCGGGTAACAGAAAGTTACCGCAAGCCCCTGCAAGAGCTGGAAGTTGAGATTGTTTTCAGCAAGGCTACCAATAGCTATCTTTATCGCATCTATTGATATCAATAGGTTAGCTGCTGATCCTGGTACAACAAACTCAATGGGTTAAGGTCAAAAAGCCTCTGTCGTGCGGTTGACGGGCTTGGCATGCTATCCCTTTAGCTGAATTTTTTATCCAAGCTGGGTTTTTTTAGGTTGACAGCACCCGCAGACATGCTATAATGCGCACATAGACAGCAAGGGAACGCAGAACATGCGCTACATGAAGAGCACGTTCCAGGGCCAAGAAGTGGTTGAGAACCTGGGCAGCTACAGTGACGGTGCAAACCGGGTGAGCCGTGTGGTGGACGTCAACAACGCGGGTGTTGTGCTGGAATGTGTCAAACAGGGCTTCAAGGACGACAAGATCCAGGTGGGCACGGTGCGCTTTGTGCCCTGGTGCAGCGCACATCTGGCCCTGCGCAGCACCACAAAGATCTAGGTTTTTTTGGTTGACAGCGCCTGCAAACGTGCTATAATGCGCACATAGACAGCGACACAGCAAGAGGACACTGCAACATGGCCAAGTTTGAACTCAACTGGGAAATGACTGATCGCGGCACGCGGTATGCCTTCCTGGACACTGACGAGGGCACCACGGGCCTCATTGTGGAAGATCAGGCCTACGACATGACCTACAGCAATGACGGCTACGGCGGCGGCTTCGACGCTGAAGTGGGCGGCTACACGCTGGGCGGGCAGGGCGACGGCACCTGCGAGGTGTGGGAGGACGAGGACGGTGACATTCTCAAGGCTGGCACAGATGACGAGTGCTGGCATTGGGTGATTGACCAGCTTGCGGGCAAGGGCGATGTGGAGCCCGAAACTGAGACCATGACCATGCGCTGGGACATGGATGCGCTGAACAGGGGCGACACTCGCATTGTGCATGTGAGTGGGCGTGTGATGGAACTGGTGGGTGTGGAACTCCACAACGAGGGCAAGTGGCAGGCCCGGGACGGTGAGCGTTGCATTGCGCAGGGCACGTGGCGCCGCGAGGACTACAAGATTGTGGTCAAGGACCATGAGGGCAACCGCTTGGCCCGCTTTGACAGCGAGGATGCGCCGGGGCTGACCAACTGGGCAGAAAAGGTGCTGACCAACACCTGCCCAGTGTGATTTTTGGTTGACAGCTACTGCAACCATGCTATAATGCGCACATAGAGCAAGGACCATCACATGCGCGATCCCAACACTGTGTATCTTGTGGGCATGGAGCCCTGCGGTAGCTACAACGGCAGCACCACAAGCACCATGCGTCTGCTGCGCGGCAACCAAGTGCTGGAAGTAGACGATGTGCTGTTTGTGGAGACTGACCCCGACAGCCTGGATGATGCCTGGGCCGAGCACTATGAGCTGGCCGAAATGGAAGCTGATGGCATCTATCTCACTGTGGTGAATGACGAGCAAGCTGACCTACTGTATGAGGGTCGACTGGCTCTCGAAGAAGGTCTCGACAACTAGGAGAACCCAATCATGCGAGTTTTTTGCATCCCGGCTGTGACTCTTGCGGACGCCCTGCACAAGGCTGCGGCACTGCATGGCCCGCTCACCAGCAACTACAGTGTGAGCCTGCTGAACAATGGGCGTTGGCTGATCACCTGCGGCAGGGAGTAGACTGTGGCACGCTATCACCTGTTCAAGGGCACTCGAGGCTATGATGGGCATGCCTATAGAGGGCCCAGCAGTGGCGGAGAGGTGGCAGAAGCCTCCACATTGGAGGAGGCAGAGGCTTGGCGCACTCGCCTGTTGCAGGCCAATCCGGGTGTGGGTTGGGGCATCCACGACACTGAGCGAGGCCTAAATGTGCCCTTCAACCCAGAAAAAAGTGGTTGACACCCTCTGCAAACGTGCTATAATGCCCGAGTAGACAGCGGAGACAGTGTGTGATGCGGCTGCCCCGAGAGATTGACGAGCTGTATGACAACGTGCCGGACCACTTTGTCGAGGTCTATTTTCGAAGCTGGAGCGGCTACGAAGAGTATGGGCACATGGCGATTGTGCAGCACACTGACACCAATCAGCTGTACGTTCAGCGTTGGAAATACAGCGTGATGGCTGAGGACAACACCATGCAGTGGGATCCTTGGGAGGTAACGGAAGAAGAGGCCATCCAGGAAATGCTGGAGTGGGACCAAGAGGTAGACGAGCACGAAGCTGGCTTCCAGGGTTGGTGAGGAGAGTGAAGATGAACGCGATCAAGGAAACGGCTACCCAGCGTCGTGCACGTGAACGGCAGGAACTGGTTCGGGCGCAGCAGGAGCGTGAGCAGAAGTTTGAGGCGGAGAAGAGCACTCGCATCCTGCATGCGCTGGCTCGTGCCGAACGGCTGGGTGTCAAGGCACAGGTGTTTTATCGCTACGAAGATGTGCTCTACTACGAGTTCGACTTCAGCCACATCAGCTTGCCCAACAGCATGGACGCATTTTGCGACACAGTGGCTTAGCTCAGCGAGTGGATGATGGACAGCATCGAAAATCAGCTCAAGCTGGTGGAAGAGTCCCGGAAGCGCAAGGAGCATCTTCTGGAAGTGCGTATGCAAGTGCTGGCCCGGCTCACCGAAGAGGAATGTGAGGCTCTTGGTATTGATGGGGTAGCCCAGTCAAAAATGTATTGACAACTGCCCAAACTGTGCTAGAGTGCGGACATAACGCAAGGAGACGAACATGACCAAGATGGATTATTTTATCTTTGCCGCAGGGTTTGTGGCTGGCCTAGCTTGGGGAGTGGGGATCATGATCACTGTTTTCTGAAACTTTTGGTTGACAGGTGCCAAAAGCCTGCTATAATGGCGCTACGGAGCAAGGAGCAGCGGCTGTGAACAACCCAACTGTCTACCGTGTGATCAACAAAAGCGACAACCTTGTGAGACACTTTCGTCAAGCCAGCGAAGTGGCTATCTACATGAGGAGCAGGCGGCTCACCAATTACATCGTCATCAAGAGCGATAACACCGGCGATAGGCTATTGGCGTTGACTGCAACTGACTTGCCTGCTCTCGTACAAGAGCTGTATGCAGGATAGGCGTCTAAAATCTCTTGACAACATGAGTAAACAGTGCTAGTGTAGGCACATAACACAAAGGAATATGAAGATGTTCAATACCGAACTGATGTGGGCTGAACTGGCCGAAACTGGGCGCAGCAATCTCCAGGTGATGTCGCCCACGGACGGTGTGCTCCGTGAGCAGATCAACACTGAAGCTGATGCGGAAGGCGTGCGAGTGCGCATGGACTTCAAGCCCAACAAGATGGGCAGCTACACCGCCTATGTGTATCTGCGCAAGAACTGAGCTGGAATACCTTCCTAGATCAAAGGAGCAGGCCATGCGTGCAATGCAAAACTTTCTCCTGGTGCTGTTTGCCATCATTTTTGTGGGCAACTTTGCCCTGTTTGGCGCATGTGTCATGAGCGGAGATAAAAACAGCATGGCCTGTTGGCTCATCAGTGATCGTGTGGAAGTTGGCATTCAGCAGCGATAGGGAGTCACACAGTGAACACCGTAGAAGATTATCAGGGCAGCCCCAGTGAGCACTCACTCAAGAGTGCTACTCGCTGCATTGACATGAGCAAGGCCCTTGATTATCATGGCAGTCCTGGTGAGCACATTCTCAAGAGTGCTGCTCGCTGCATTGACATGAGCAAGACACAAGCTTGTGCGGTGCGACTGCATTTCAACGACGTTGAGCTGGTCATCGACCACACCATGACTGTGGATGAGATTGCTGAACGGTATGATCAGGAGCGTGTGTTGGCTGCCCAACGTTGGCGAGATAGTGATGCTGGGCGGCAAGTCTTGCAGGAACTGGAAGATATCAGAGCAAGTCATCAAAGCCGGCATGACAAGCTCATGGCTGTGCTGTGGGACGTGGCGGGCGACGAGAGCAAGCTGATGGATTGGCTCTACGATTTCAGCGACGCTGCCGACCATGTGGGTGTGGAGGGCAAAGACTTCCAGCGAGTCAGCAGTGTGTTCGAGCTGCATGGATATGTGGAAAATGACTGTGTGGGCTGGGACAAGTCCGAGTTTGAAAATCCCCGGGTCATGGCTCGCTACATTGCAGGGCAGGCTCTCAACTGCATGAAAAGAATGAACATGGGTCCTCACCCCATGACACAACACTTTGTGGAAAAATACCATGCGCTGAAAAACTCGTTGACAGCTGAGCAATCTCTGCTAAAAATAGAGACAGTGCAAGGAGAATAACATGAGCAAGCTGATTCCCGTTGGACGCTACAATCCCACTGTGTTTGTGCGGAGTGATCTGGTGGCGTCCATGGAGATTGTGGACTATGGCTCACATGCAGAACTGAGGATTTTTCTCACCCTTGGCACATGTGTGAGTGAGCGGTTTGACTCTGTCTCCGGGGCTTCTGAAGCTGCGGTGCGCATCTGCAATGTGTGCAATGAGGCCAAGTGATGAACCCTTTTGAACCATCCACCGAATGGACTGTGGTCTCGCCAGGCGTGATTGAGCTGCCTACCACAGGCGTCACAATCCAGCTGATGCCCGACTGGAGCACCGGGCATCGATACCAAGTGATGTGGAACCATCTAGAAATCTCTCGCTCAGTTACTCTTGACTTTGCCAAGCTTGAGGCTCAAAAGTGGCTGAGCGACCTGTTGGCCATGGGGATGGAACCATGAGCACGCTTGGTGAACGCATGGTGGAGGCGGCGGCGCGGGCGATCTACCACGCCAATCTGCGCGAGGAAGCTACCCCATGGGATGAGCTGGTAGCGATGTACAGTGATAAGCCCGGCACGCTCGGGTATCGGGCGCTCCAACGTTGTCGTACCCAAGCCCGCGCCGCTCTCGCCGATGCCCTCGCTGTGGCGGATGGGGATAAGGTAGTGTTGACGAGAGTGCCAGATGACGTGACTGAAAGTGATGCCCCTAAGTGCATGGGGACGGTGGATGGACTGGCGTGGTCTTTGGGATACTACGCTTGCCGATCCATTACGCTAAAGGAGAGGGTGACGCTGTGAGCGAGTTCAGTGACGACTACGATCCCAGGAGGGACCCTACTCTCTCGGCTGAACTCCTGCTGGAGTATGAGCGTGAGGAAGAGGCCTATGATGAGGCTCGCAGACGGTTCAATTCTGTTCTCAAAAAGATTCGAGCTCATCGACTAGCGTCATTGACGGAGATGCCTGAGTGTTCTGAATGCAGTGCTGGCATTGTGCGCAACAAGTGTGCGCTAGAGCTGGATTATTATAGCTGCCCGCGGCATGAGCA
>JACCDP010929993.1_pt1 | contig 11305 bp, 8 predicted proteins | sample 7445841 | NCBI WGS metagenome assembly JACCDP01 (sample SAMN15323441, study PRJNA562643) | freshwater metagenome | isolation source: river surface water | place: USA:Blue River Watershed | collected 2017-08-17
GGATTCTCTACAATAGGTATAGCATCTATTACAAGTGAAGTTGTAGGATTCTCTACTATTGGTATTGCTAGTATTACTAATGAAGTTGTAGGATTCTCTACAATAGGAATTGCTAGTATTACTAATGAAGTAGTAGGATTCTCTACTATTGGTATTGCTAGTATTACTAATGAAGTAGTAGGATTTTCTACAATAGGTATAGCATCTATTACTAGTGAAGTAGTAGGATTCTCTACAATAGGAATTGCTACAATAGGCACTGCTACAATAGGCAGTGAAGTTGTAGGATTCTCTACTATTGGTATTGCTAGTATTACTAGAGAAAATGTTATAGACTCTGAAATTCAAAATCTTTTAGTAACTGGAATTACTACCACTGCTAAACTTGACGTTGGAATTGGAGCAACTTTAGTTAGAGTTCGTGGATTTGGAATTACTACAGTTACTGATTTAGAAGGAAATGAGATAAAAGAAATAAATCCAATTGTTGGAATTAATACTACAGTACCAACTAGAACATTAGATGTTGCTGGTGATTTAAGAGTTCGTGGTGAAGTTTTAGATTCAAAAAATCAAGTTGGGTTTGCTTATTCGGTACTAGCATCTGCAGGTGCGATTAATATTAGTGGAAGATTTATTGATGGAGCAAATCTTCTCATTCGAAATAAAGATTTTATTGCAGAAGAAATTGTAGGATTTATTACTGCAACTGATGGATTATTTGGTCCATATGGTCAAAACTTTGATTATGGTCCAGTTGGAGTTACGACAGGAAGAGCAAAATGTAAGAGGGATATTGGATTAATTATTGATGCTATTGCATTTGATATTACAAAAGGAGGAAACTCAAGGTCAGTCGGTGCTGGTATTTCCTATTCTTTAGGAAATTACTTAGAAAGTAGTTCCCCCCCTCCAACTGGATTGGATGGTTATTCTGGAGGATATGTAAAGTTTGCAACACTTGCTGGAATTAGTTCAATTGCCACTTTAGCACAATATGTAATCAATAACTCTAGACCACCTGTATCTTATCAATCTGGAATCAATAGTGTAAGTCAATTAATTGATTTAGAAATTGCCGCAGACGGTGATTCAAATACAAATATTTTAGGATGTGCAAATGTAGTATCGGCAATTCACAGTGCGGTAGGCATTGTAACCACAATCATTTCTAATGGTGGAATTGACGGAACTGGAATTACTACTAATTTCCCATCTGGAGAATTAGTCTGGCAACCACCAGGACCTAGAATTGGAAATGAGTGGTTTGTAAATAAACTTGGAGATGATACAAATAGAGGAACTGGTCCTGGAGATGCTTTCTTAACAATCAAAAAAGCAGCATCAATTGCACAACCAGGAGATACAATTAAAGTATTTGCGGGATTGTATATTGAAGATGGTCCTATTTCACTGAACGAAAGAGTTGCTGTTATCGGTGAAGATTTAAGAAGAACTCTTGTTACTACCAGAGATCTTACTGACCTCTTTTATGTAAAGAGAGGATGCTATGTTGCACAAATGTCTTTTGTTGGAGAATCCAACCCAGGAAAGGCAATGGTATCTTTCCCAACAAGAGGATATGGATATGCTGATGGTTCCGAAGAGAATTGGCAATCACCATATGTACAGAACTGTACAAACTTTGTTCCAGATAGTATCGGAATGAGAATTGATGGAAGCAGAGCTGGTGGATTTAAGTCTATGGTTCTGGATGCTTATACTCAATATAATCAAGGTGGTATTGGTGTATCAATCACTAACTTTGGATATGCACAGTTAGTTTCTCTATTTACAATCTGCTGTGATACTGCAGTATTCTGTGATTCTGGTGGTGTTTGCGACCTTAACAACTCAAACTCTTCCTTTGGCAATTTTGGTCTTGTGGCAAATGGTGCAACTCCACTTCAATACACTGGAATAATTACTCAAACTCCTGTAGGAGATAATGTTGATAGTTTGGTCATTAATGTTGGTATTGGTGCATCTGATGAATTTAAAGATTCCGTTAAGATTTTAAGAGCAAATAAAGATTTTATTGCTTCGGAAGTTGTTGGATTTATAACAAGCACTGCTGGTCCATTTGGTGCTGCTGGCACTGCATTTGATTATGGTCCAATTGGTCCAGTGAAGGGAAGAGAGATCTGCAGAAGAGATTCTAAGATTATCGTTGAACAAATTTGTGGTGATATTCTGACATTAGGTAATTTAAATAGTATTGATGCAGGATTAGCATATCGTGACTCTGTTGATGGTTCTTTAACTTACTTGAATGAAACTTCACCTCCACCAGTAGGATTACCAACTGGATATGTAAAAAAGGCAGAAATTGCTGCTATTGAACACATTGCAGAAATTGCACCATATATCGTTAGAAATCAAGATGTTCCAATTTCTTATCAATCAGGAATAGGTTCATTTGCACAGGTTAAAGTTTCTGGAATGACTACATCTGATGCTATTGATGGTTTTATTACTTCTCGTGCAGGAATTATCACGAGTATTATTGGAATTGGAACAACTGCAGTTCCAGCACAAATTCTTCCAAAGGGACAAAGACCTTATGATGGTCAAATCGCAGTTATTGATACTCAATATTACTTTGTAAGTAGAATCGAAATTACAAATCCAGGTTCTGGATATGATCCAACAATTCCAGTGAATGTTACTATTGATTTACCTCCAAACTCTGATTTGTTTATTCCAGCAGAAGCTGCTATTTTTGAAAGTAATGTATCTGCTGCGGGAACCATTACTGGAGTTGATATATTAGTATCTGGAACTGGATATGGACCAACTGGTGTTGGAGTTAGCATAGATGCTCCAGCAAGTGGAACCAGGGCAGAAGCAGTTGCCGTGATGGAAAAGTATTTCTTTAATCCAGTTTCGGCAACAAAAGTTTCTGCTGGGGGAACTACAACTGTAGTATTTGACGAATTTATTACATATTCTCCATTAGTTGGAGTTGGTGATACAGTTTATTTCTTCCAATCAAGTAAAATCATCGCAAGTAGCATTACATTTGAATACATTGGCACTGGTATAAATATTGTAAATGCTATCCCTTCAAAGGGTGCTGTCCCAATTGATGATAATCAAATAGTTGCTACAAATGGAGGTAAAGTTCCATTTACAAGCACTGACCAAAGTGGTGATTTTAGAATTAGTGAAGGTATTACGATTAATCAAAATACTGGAACAATTACTGGTCAGGCATTTAGCAAGAGTCTTCAGGCAGAAGTAACCCCATTAATCATTGCACTGCAACAATAAAAAGTTATGGCACAACAACCTTTAAATCAATATAGAACGATTACTGGAATTGTAAGCACTTCCAATGAAGAAATTTATAGAACAAGAACTGGATATACAACCATTGTTCTCTATGCTCAAGTAGCAAATACTGGTGCTGGGATTGGAACAGTATCTTTCTATCATCAAAGAGAAACTAGAAGTCAAATTGGAGTGACAACTTCACAGAATGAAATTCTCTACAATATACAAGTTCCTCCAAGTGATGCATTAATTATGTTGGATGGAAGATTAGTTTTAGAAAGAACAGCCTTAAAAACTGATAGTGTTAGATTAGTAGGGGTTTCTAGTACAAGTCCAAATCATCTAAAATATACAGTTTCTTTATTAGAAACTCTTAATCAATAATAAATACAATTAAAGGGGGATAGTGGAACCCAACTATGGCAAAGTATCTAAGCAGAAGAGTTGTAAGAACACCTCAATCTAGATTAACTCCAGATAGATATCAGTTCTTGGGGTTAAATCAAGCTGAGCCTAATTTGGGTGATCCTCCTGGTGATGAGTTACCAATAGGTTCTCAATATATGTTGGTTTCTCTCATAGAACATCCAGGAGAGAGGTATTGGGTTGCTGTTCCACCTGGTTTGATTGAACTTGGAATTACAGTCCGTGATGAAGGAAATATTATTGGAGGTAATGCTGGAATCGGTTCAATTACTCAATTGAACTTTACTGGAATTGGAGTAACAGTATCTGGATATATTGCAGATGGTATTGGTATTGCCACAGTAACCATTGAAGGAACAGCAATACAAATTCTAGAACCAACTGATTCAACTCCAAGATATATTGGATTTACTAGTGGAAGAGAACCCGATATTGCTACGACATTTGATATTTCCCCAACTAACTTAGTTTTTATACCAAGTACTGGTTATCTTGGTATTGGAAAAACCAACCCCGAATATAGTTTAGACGTTGGTTCTGGATCAACTATTAAAATTGGAGGTGACTTAGTTGATAGTTATGGAAATCTTGGAGCACCATCACAGGATAGGTATCTGAAGTCATTAGGTCCTGGATTAGGCGTTACTTGGGATTTTGCCACAGGTGCAACTGGACTTCAAGGTGTTCAAGGAAGACAGGGAATTCAAGGTATTCAAGGTGTTCAAGGAATTCAGGGACCTCAAGGAATTCAAGGAAGACAAGGAATTCAAGGTATTCAGGGATCCTTAGGGATACAAGGAATTCAGGGCATTCAGGGTAATCAAGGAATTCAAGGAAGACAGGGAATTCAGGGAATATCAATTCAAGGAATTCAGGGAATTATAGGTGGTCAAGGAATTCAGGGAATTCAAGGGATACAAGGAATTCAGGGCATTCAGGGTAATCAAGGAATACAAGGAATTCAGGGAATTCAGGGCATTCAGGGTAATCAAGGAATACAAGGAAATCAGGGAATTCAAGGAACTGGAGGATTTCAGGGGATTCAAGGTATTCAAGGAACTGAGGGATCTCAAGGAATTCAGGGAATTCAAGGAAGACAGGGTATTCAAGGTATTCAAGGAAATTCTGGTGAAGTTGGTTTAGGTGGACCTCAAGGAATTCAAGGAACTGAGGGATCTCAAGGTATCCAAGGAATACAAGGAATTCAAGGAATTCAAGGAGTTCAAGGAGGACAGGGAATTCAAGGAGTTCAAGGAATTACTGGTCAAAGTGGTTCAGATGGATCTCAGGGAATTCAAGGAGTTCAGGGAATTCAGGGAAGACAGGGAATTCAAGGAAGACAGGGAATTCAAGGAAATGATGGATCTCAAGGAATTCAAGGAGTTTATGGACCTCAAGGAATTCAAGGGATTTCTGGTGAGGTTGGTTTAGGTGGACCTCAAGGAATTCAAGGAATTCAAGGAATTTTAGGAATTCAAGGAGTAGTCGGTTTTACTGGTAATCAAGGGGTTCAAGGAGTACAGGGAATTCAAGGAAGACAGGGCATTCAAGGTATTCAAGGTCAATCAGGATCTGGATCTCAAGGTATTCAAGGTATTCAAGGAACTGAGGGATCTCAAGGAATTCAAGGTATTCAAGGTATTCAAGGAATTAAGGGAGATAATGGAACTTCAGTTACAATTGTAGGATTTGTAACTAGTGTAACAACCTCCGAACCTCATACAACATTAACTGCAGATGATTCAACTTATTCTTGGTATCCAGCATCAACTGGAGATGCAGTAATATCTCAAGATCTTGGCAATCTCTGGTATTACAATGGCACTGACTGGGATGATTTAGGACAAATTAGAGGTCCTCAAGGTATTCAAGGAAATCAAGGTGTTCAAGGAAATCAAGGTGTTCAAGGAAGACAGGGAATTCAAGGTATTCAAGGTCAATCAGGATCTGGATCTCAAGGTATTCAAGGAATTCAAGGAAGACAAGGAATTCAAGGTCAATCTGGAACTGGAAATCAAGGAATTCAAGGAATAAGTAATCAAGGTGTTCAAGGAATTCAAGGAAGACAGGGAATTCAGGGAGGTGATGGATTCAGAGGAAATCAAGGTATTCAAGGTATTCAAGGAACTGAGGGATCTCAAGGAAGACAAGGAATTCAAGGTCAATCTGGAACTGGAAATCAAGGTGTTCAAGGAATAGGTAATCAAGGTGTTCAAGGAAGACAGGGAATTCAAGGTATTCAAGGTCAATCAGGATCTGGATCTCAAGGTATTCAAGGTTTAGCTGGAAATGTTCAGGGAATACAAGGAGTCCAAGGTCAATCTGGAACGGGCAATCAAGGTGTTCAAGGTTCAGCTGGAAATGTTCAGGGAATACAAGGACTCCAAGGAAGAGCAGGTCAAGATAGTGACGTAGCAGGTCCCCAAGGAATTCAAGGATTTACAGGAAGACAGGGAATTCAAGGATTAATCGGAATAGGTACTACAGGTGGTCAAGGAATTCAAGGAATTCAAGGAAGACAGGGAATTCAAGGTCAATCTGGAACTGGATCTCAAGGAATTCAAGGAATAGGTATCCAAGGTATTCAAGGAATTCAAGGAAGACAGGGAATTCAGGGAATTCAGGGATCTCAAGGTCCTCAAGGAATTCAAGGAAGACAAGGAATTCAAGGAATTCAAGGAATAGGTGTTCAAGGTATTCAAGGAATAAGTAATCAAGGTGTTCAAGGAATTCAAGGAAGACAGGGAATTCAGGGAATTCAGGGAATTTTAGGATCTCAGGGAATTCAAGGACCAGAAGCAGCAGGAGGAACTGCTAATAGACTTTATTCTCAAATTGCTACAAATGATTATATTAGAGTTGAAGGAGGAGGTTCATCTGATGCAGGATATCTCGAAGTTGCTACAGCAGACAATGGAACAGAACCAATTTATGTAAGACAATATACTGGACTTTTCACAACTATATTAAGAACATTAACTTTACTTGATGGCACTGGACAAACTATAGTACCAGTAAGATTGGGAATCAATAGAACTCCAAGTACTTCTTACGCACTTGATGTAAATGGGGATGCTAGAATTAGTGGAACATTATATGTAACTGATAGTAATATTATTCCAACAGGATCTGTGGCAATATTCTATCAAGCATCAGCACCAAATGGATGGACTAAACTTACAACACATAATGATAAAGCATTAAGAGTAGTCAGTGGAACTGGTGGTGGATCGGGAGGTTCATCTGCATTCACTTCAGTATTTGCTTCTAGAGCAGTTCCCTTACCACAGCACTATCACACTGGAACCACTTTAAGTGAAAATAGGAATCATGCTCATGGAATTGGTAATGATGGAGCACACGAGCACCGAATGTTTACTCCAAATGCAAACGGTAATCAACTTAATGGTGGTGATCAAGCAGTTGCTAGAGTTGGTAATGGTGGATATGATGATAGTAGAAAGGATTATGGTATGGCAAGATCCGATAATCCTACTACAGATACTCCTGTATATGGTAGAACCAGTAATAATGGTTCCCATAATCATGGAGGAGTAACTTTTGGAGTCACTGTTGAACACCAACACCAATTTTCTACTTCAAATGAAGGTACTGCTGGAGCAACAATGAACTTTGCAGTTCAATATATTGATGTTATAATATGTGAAAAGAATTAATTTTAATTTATGAAACTCGAACAAGGTAAATATTGCCCTTTAATCAAAAAAGATTGTGTAGGTCTTCAATGTTCTTGGTTTACTCAAATTCGAGGAGTAAATCCTAATACAGGTCAAGAAGTTGATGAATGGGGGTGTGCAATTACTTGGATGCCAATGCTTCTCATCGAAAATTCTCAACAACAAAGGCAAACGGGTGCAGCAGTAGAATCATTTAGAAATCAAGTAGTAAAAATAAACGAGATGGATAAACAATTTTATCTACAATCAATACAGCAGAATTTAATACCATCAGATATTAATCCATCTCCGCAAATAAATATTACAGATATTTAGTAGTACAATGCATATAACTTTTGACTCTATAAACAATTCTATTAGTTTAGATAACAATACTATTAAGATTACTAATACTGATGAGTTATCATTCATACCATCAGATGTTTTGCAAATTTATTGGTATGATACTTATGGTGAATTGATGTATAAAGATAAAAGTATGAAAATAATTGATAACTTAGAAATTTATGATGATCTAGTTTCTTTATACAATGAAGAAAAAATCAATCTAGAAGAAAAGCAAAGATTGGAGCAATTAAAGAGAGATGAAGAATTTGAATCTGAATTAAAAAAAATAGAAGAGCAAAATAAAAAACTTCAAGAAGAACAAGAACAAATTAAAAAACTTGAAGAAGAACAAAATAAAAAAAATCTAGAAGAATATGAAAAAACCAGAGATTATTGGAAAGAACTTAGACAAATAAGAAATTATAGGTTATCCGAATCAGATTGGTCACAACTTCCAGATGCTCCAATTACAGAAGATCAAAAAAATGCTTGGCAAGAATATCGTCAAGCATTAAGGGATTTGCCAGAAAATATTACTGATCCAAAAGAACTTGTAAATGATCAAAATCACTTATCTTGGCCACAATTACCTGATTGAAAATACTTTTTAATAATACCAATAAATAATTAAAAAGTATTTTAAAAAATGGCAGTACCAGTAATAAATCTATCAATTGATCAGGGAACTAGATTTTTTACTTCCTTGAAAATCAAATTAGATGGTGGTGCTCTAGATCTTTCTGGATATACTTTTTCTTCCAAATTGAAAAAACATTATAGTGCGACAACATCATATCCATTTACAGTTTCGATAGCTTCAACAGTAAACGGAATCATTAATATAGGAATGGCAAATACAATTACTGCGACCATTCCTCCAGGAAGATATGTTTATGATGTAATCTCTACTACAAGTGGAGTTACAAACAAAGTAGTAGAAGGCACAGTAATAGTAAAAGGAACTGCAACCTAATGACTATAGAAGTAGAATTAGTTTCAACTCAATATTCCATAGAATTAAATACACAATCTATACAAGAAGTACAATCAGATCCTGGAGTTATGAGAATCCAAGACTCAGTAGATTTTGATGGATCAAATACCAACGATAAGTATGTGATGGTATACGATTCATCTACTCAAAGATTTAAGATGGTGAATCCTGATGAGGTGCTGAATTATGCAGCAGGAACAGAGACTATTCAACCAGGATTAGTTGGGTATGCAAATACATTCTTAAATAGACTAGATACGGATTTAGATGATAAAATTGACCTCGATGCTGGGACATTTTAATAAATAGATTAAAGTAGATAGAGAAAATCAATGCCAGCACCAGTATTACAGGTTAAAAGAGGTGCTTTATCAAATCTGCCAGGATTAAGAGTAGGTGAACCAGCCTTTACTACAGATTCATATGATTTTTATGTAGGTATTGACAGCACCACAAACAATAATAAATTTTTAGGATCACATAGATATTGGTCCAAAGAAACTGCTTCAAAAGGAAGTGGAATTAATCTTGTAGAAGCAACAGGTGGTTCTGATTTTATTACTCTTGCTGCACCAGCATCTGTAGGTACTGCAATAACTTATACATTCCCAGGAACTATCACTGATGGATATTTCCTAAAAACTAATTCTTCTGGTGTTCTTTCTTGGGGGCAAGTAGTAAGTGAGTTTAACATTGCAGCAGATTCTGGTTCTACAGACACAGTAAGCACTGGTTCTACCATTACATTTGTAGGTGGAACTAATATTAATACTGCTGTAACTGACAATACTATCACTATCAATTTAGATAATAATATTTCAGTATCTGGATTAAGCACTTTTACTCAAGGATTGATTTCCGATGGGGTTAGGGTTGGTGTTATTACTGATACAATTGATACTACTGCAGGAAAACTAATACTTAATTCTTCTACTGGAACAGTTGAAGTTAGCAATCATCTTGATGTTATTGGGGACCTTGATGTAACTGGTAATGTGTATATTGGTGGAACTTCAGTCACATTGAGAGGTCAAGATGTTTTTATTGAGAACAAAGATATTGTTCTTGGATACACAACTTCAATAACTCCTAATGATACAACTGCTAATCACGCAGGTGTTGCTATTGCATCAACAGTTGGAAGTCCATTAGTTTCATTTGTAGCATCTGGAATTAACACACTTCCAGATACTTACAAACAAATGATGTGGTTCAAGAGTGGAACTCTTGGATTCTCAACTGATGCATTTGCCTTTAATTATGGTCTTGCCATTGGAACCACAACAATGGCAGATGGTGTTCGTCTTGCTGTTGGAACTGGAGTTACTGTTAGTAATACTTCAGTTACTGCAACTACATTTATTGGTAATCTAACTGGAACTGCTACAACTGCAACCAGAGCAACAACAGTTGATACAACTGGAGTTGCAACTAACCAAAATTATAATCTCACATTTACTGATGGTTCTGGAACTGCAAAGACTGTAGGTGTTGATGCTGAATTATTATATAATCCAAATACTAATATATTATCAGCACCAAATATCAATTCAGGTGCTATTAGAGCAGCAGATGGTACATCTTCAATTACTATCACCAACACTACTGGTGCAGTAGGTTTTGCAAATAGTGTTACCATCAGTGGTGATTTATATGTTCGTGGAACAACAACTGAAGTTAATACTTCAACATTAAAAGTTGAAGATACTTTAGTTGATTTGGGATTAGTTAATGATAATGGATTTTTGGTTCCACCAACTTCAGACTTAAACCTTGATATTGGTATATTGCTCAATTGGTATAGTGGTTCTGCCAAGAAGGCATCAGTTTATTGGGATGATAGTGCAAGAAGAGTTGGTATTGCATCAGATGTAACTGAATCTTCAGGAGTTTTGACTGCTAATGCATATGCTGCAGTTGAAATCGGAGCACTTTGGGTTACTGATTGTGCTGGAACTTCACAAGTTATTTCCTGTACTGGTTCAGAAAGATTCCTTGAAAATATTACAGTAGATGCAGGAACATTCTGATGAATGATGTTGATTATCAATTTTTGTTGAGTGCTTATCAAAAGAAAGTTTCTGAACTTTCAAATCAAGTTGTGGTTTATGAAGCTAAGATTAATTCTTTAACATCAACAATAAATGAATTGACTTCTAAACTTGATAAGATTGAATCTCAAAAATCTACTAGAAAAAAAGTAGATTCTACCGAAACTTTTTGATAAATAAATATAATCCCAATACATATTGGGAATTAAGGTATATACCACCTATGAGGATGAATGAATACTAATCCTACAATTAAAGTTAAAAGATCGTTAGTTCAAGGCAAAACACCAACAGTAGAGCAGTTGGGATTGGGAGAACTAGCGATCAATCATTATGATGGAAAGGTATTCATTCGTCAGGATACTCTAGGTGTTGGTGTAGGGACCACAGTAATTAGTATTGGAAATGTAGGACTTCAAGGAATCCAGGGAACTACAGGTTCAGGTACTCAAGGTATTCAAGGTACATCAGGTTCAGGTACTCAAGGAATCCAGGGAACTACAGGTTCAGGTACTCAAGGTATTCAAGGTACA
>JACCDP010025170.1_pt1 | contig 11303 bp, 12 predicted proteins | sample 7445841 | NCBI WGS metagenome assembly JACCDP01 (sample SAMN15323441, study PRJNA562643) | freshwater metagenome | isolation source: river surface water | place: USA:Blue River Watershed | collected 2017-08-17
GGCGTGGATCAACTATTAGAGGAGATCTTTTATAAACTAGGGGAAATTGATGAAGTTTTTTTAACAGGGGAATTTGCCAATGGAATAGAGACTCCTTTTATCGATTTAGTGTTGGTGGGCAATATAGATCGGGAATATTTGCATCAATTAGTGGAAAGGGCAGAGAAATTACTCCATAAGAAAATTAGAGTAGCTATTTATTCTAAAAATGAATTTTCTCTTTCGCTATTAGAAAATATTCAGCATGTTTCTATTTTTAATGGGGGGAGGGGCTAAAAATAAAATTTAATTTAGATGCCAGCTGGTCGCTATTTTTAGATTGTGATGGCGTAATCAATGCAAAGTTAGCCAATGATAATGTTAAGAATTAGGATGAGTTTAGCTTCAAAGTTGGAGCCCTAGAGGCACTTGCGGAATTCAGAAAGGCATTCGGATGTATTTTTATTGTAACTAACCAGAGTGGGCATGGGTAAAATGACAGAAGTCAACCTTAAAGAGATACATAATAAAATGTTGTCTTAAATTGAATCGACTTGAGGAAAAATAGATGCGATTTATTATTGTAGTGATACTGACGATAGTTCATTATACAGGAAGCCAAATATTGAGATGGGACTTTTGGCAAAGCAAGAATACCCTGAAATTAAATTTTCTAAATCTATCATGGTGGGCGATGCAATTTCAGATATCGAATTCACGAGAAAATTAGGGATGAAATGTGTTTTAATTAATTCTAATTTTAATAACGACAATGAATTAGGTTATTTATGGTTAAATTTACTTTTAGAGTTTAAGAGTTCTCTAAATATTGATTAATTTACTTACTGTGATCCATTCCGCCAAATCTTATTCATGGGTATTCGTAAATCAATAAATTGTTCGTTTTAAGCGATAAATAGGCTTATTAAAAATTTTCGATTAACGCAAATTATCAAAAATAGATGTTCTGGTGCGCATTTGTGGTCTAACATCTTAAAAATTACTTTATGTTTCAGATAAAATAAATAAAATATTTTATTTATTATTTAGTTCATTTTTAATCATTAAAGCGCGATTATAGTTATGAATTTAGAGAACAAAACATTGCTAATAACAGGTGGTACAGGTTCTTTAGGTAAGGCATTAACAAGTCATATCTTTAAAAATTATTACAACATAAAGAAGTTGATTATCTTTTCTAGAGATGAACAAAAACAATTTCAAATGGCTCAGGAATTTTCAGAGAAAAAATTCCCTCAGATTCGCTTTTTTCTGGGTGATGTTAGAGATGGGCAAAGGCTAGTTAGAGCATTTGAAGGTGTTGATATTGTAATTCATGCGGCTGCCATGAAACATGTTCATCTAGCTGAATATAATCCTGACGAATGTATTAAAACTAATATTGGTGGAGCACAAAATGTAATTCATGCTGCATTGCAAACAAGTGTGTCAAATGTAGTGGCATTATCAACAGATAAAGCATGTGCTCCTATTAACTTGTATGGTGCGACCAAACTAACTTCAGATAAATTGTTTGTAGCAGCAAACAATATTAAAGGAGCTAAACCAATTAAATTTTCCGTTGTGCGTTATGGAAATGTAATGGGATCAAATGGTTCAGTAATACCCTTCTTTTTGAAGAAAAAAAAGGAAGGGAAATTGCCGATTACAGATCCATTAATGACTCGATTCAATATTTCATTACAAGGAGGTGTAGATATGGTTATGCATGCAATTGAGCATGCATGGGGCGGAGAAATTTTCATACCTAAAATACCCTCGTATAAAATTACTGATGTGGCCAATGCTGTTGCACCAAATTGCGAGATGGAAGTTGTAGGAATACGACCTGGTGAAAAAATTCACGAAGAAATGATTACTGCTTCAGATTCTTTTTATACATATGACTTGGGAAAATATTTTACAATTCTTCCTTCTGTTCCAAATTTTGAAATTAAAGATTATATTAAAAAATTTGGAGCTCAAAAAGTACCGGATGGGTTTAATTATGATTCTGGTACTAATACCGAATGGGAAACTATTGAAAGTTTGAGAGGTTTAATTAAAAAACATATAGATTCAAATTTTGAATAAATGAATAGAGCAAAAATTCCATATGGAAAACAAAATATCACAGAAGATGATATTAATGCTGTTTTTCTAGCTTTAAAATCAGATTTTTTAACACAAGGCCCAATCATTAAGGAATTTGAAGATGCATTTGCAAGTTATGTTGGAGCGAGATATGCAGTTGCGGTATCTAACGGAACTGCCGCGTTACATTTAAGTGCTTTAGCATTATCACTTCAACCTGGAGACAGAGTGATAACAACAAGCTTAACTTTTGCTGCTTCTGCAAATTGCATAAGATATTGTGGGGGTGAAGTTATTTTTGTAGATATCGATCCCAATACTTTTTTGATTGATTTAGATAAGGTTGAAAAATTATTATGTAATGCTCCTAGAGGCACCTATAAAGGGGTTGTCCCAGTAGATTTTGCTGGAAGAGCTGTTGATATGGAACGATGTAAACAAATTGCAGAAAAATATGGACTTTGGATTATTGAAGACGCATGTCATGCACCGGGCGCAAGCTTTATTGATTCAAAAGGAAACTCGCAGAGAGCTGGAAACGGGAATTTTGCAGAGTTAGCAATTTTTTCATTTCACCCTGTAAAACATATAGCAACTGGTGAGGGGGGAATGATAACAACCAATGATGAAAAGTTGTATAAAAAATTACTTTCTCTAAGATCTCATGGTATTATAAGGGATTCTGCTGCTTTTGAAAATTCAATTGAACAAGCAGGTGGATCTTTGAATGATACAGCATATCCAGGTTGGTATATGGAAATGCAAGAATTAGGATATAATTATAGAATTACAGATTTTCAGTGTGCACTAGGTATAAGTCAATTGAAAAGAGCTGATGAAGGTTTAAAGAAAAGAACTGAGATTGCAAAAAAATATGACTTAGCCTTTCAAAATGCATCTAATATAAAGAGTCCTGGATTGGAAATAAGTGCAGATTTTGTAGACCAACATGCTTATCATTTATACATTTTATTGGCTGAAGATAGACTTGGCTTATGCAATCATCTAAAGACAAAAGGAATTAATGCTCAAATACATTATTATCCTGTACACCTAATGCCATATTACAGAAGCTTTGGTTGGAAAGAAAATGATTTACCATTAGTGGAAGCCTATTATAGTAAATGTATAAGCCTTCCAATGTATCCTACTTTAACCGAGGAGGAGCAGGTTTTTGTAATTGAGACTATATTAAATTATTACAAATAAGTATTTCTTTTCATGAGCGATAAATTAATATTAGGTACTGTTCAATTTGGATTAAATTATGGCATCAATAATGCACTAGGTAAACCTGAAAAAGAAAATGTTTTTCAGATTCTTTCCTATGCGTATGAAAGTGGGATTAGATATTTAGATACTGCGGAGTTGTATGGTAATGCACATGATTTAATTGGAGAATTTCATAAAGTATATCCAACTAAAAAATTTGAAATTATTACCAAATTCCCACATGAGTTTGATAGTGGTTTAGATGAAAAGATAAATGCCTATATAAAGCAGTTAGCAGTAAATCATTTGCATGCTATTTTGTTCCATTCTTTTGATTCGTATGTAAAACATCGATCTGAATTAAATGGAAAAATAAATAAGGTAGTTAAAATAGGAGTATCTGTGTATACCAATGCACAAATGGAAGAGGTAATATATGATGCAAATATTGATATTATCCAATTGCCTTTTAATCTCTTTGACAATTTTCATCTCAGAGGCGCACTATTAAAAAAGGCAAAAGAAAAAAATAAAATCATTCACACTCGGTCAGCATTTTTGCAAGGACTTTTTTTTATGAAAAAAGACAGTCCAAATAAAATTAGAGTTAAACTAGAAAAAGAGTTGGAAGTGATATCTAATATCTCAATAAAATATTCAAATCCTATAGGATCTATTGCTTTAAATTACTGTTTGCAACAGCCTTATATAGATGGCGTACTAATTGGAGTAGATAGTTTTGCACAGCTTAAAGAAAATATTTTATATGCTGAAAGTAATATTTCAGATGAATATATGAATGAGATTAATGAAATTAAAATTGATGATATAGAACTTTTAAATCCATCATTATGGAAATAAAGACCATTTTAATCACACAAGCTAGAACCGGAAGTACAAGATTGCCTGGAAAAGTATTAATGGAGGTAAACAATACGCCTCTTTTAAAAATACATTTGGACAGATTAAGTAAATCAAAAAATGTTGATAAAATAATTGTGGCCACCACGATGAATGAGGAAGATGATGTAATTGAAAAGATAGGAAAAGAGTGGGGATACGAGGTATATAGGGGATCGGAAAATGATGTCTTAGACAGATTTTATCAAGCAGTAAAAAATCTAAAACCAAATTGGGTAGTGAGAGTAACATCGGATTGTCCTTTGATTGACCCCTTACTATTAGATAAAGTGATACAAATTACAAAATCTGAAAATAAAGATTATGGTTCAAATGTAATTGATGTAACCTTCCCGGATGGACAGGATGTGGAAGTATTTAAGTTTTCAGCCTTAGAAAAAGCATGGACTGAAGCAAATAAATTATCTGAAAGAGAGCACGTTACACCATTCATAAGAAACAATTCTGATTTAAAATCGGGAAATCTTTTTTCGGCTATAAGTTATAAAAACAATATAGATTATTCTAATATTCGAATGACTGTAGATGAGCAAAAGGATTTTGAATTAATCAATAAAATTATTAGTGATTTAGGGTCTGAACAAAGCTGGCTTTATTATACAGAATATATAATCAAAAATGACCTTGCAAACATAAACGGTAACATAATTAGAAATGAAGGGTATTTAAAGTCCTTAAAAAAAGACTAATATGAGAAAAGGACAGGAATTATATAAAAAAGCAAAAACTTTAATTCCGGGAGGAAACATGTTGTTATCCAAAAGACCTGAAATGTTCTTGCCTGATAATTGGCCCTCTTATTTTTCAAAAGCGAAAGGTTGTAAAATTTGGGATCTTGATAATCAAGAATTACTTGATATGACCATTATGGGCATAGGCACTAATACTTTAGGTTATGGACATGATGCAGTAGACAGTGCAGTATTAGATACAGTGAGAAAAGGAAATATGAGTACTTTATCATGTCCTGAAGAGGTTTGTTTAGCTGAAAAACTAATTGAGATAAATCCTTGGGCTCACATGGTTCGATTTGCTAGAAGTGGTGGCGAAGCCAATTCAATTGCTATAAGAATAGCTAGAGCCGCTAGTGGTAAAGATAAGGTTGCAATATGCGGGTATCATGGTTGGCATGATTGGTATTTATCCGCAAACCATAATTCAGGCGATAGTTTGTCAGGTCATTTATTACCAGGGTTAAATCCAAGTGGTGTTCCTAAAGCATTGAAAGATACGGTACATCCTTTCCACTATAATAATTATGAAGAATTAGTTGATTTGGTTGAAAAGCATGATATCGGAGTAATTAAAATGGAAGTTTTAAGAAATTTTGGTCCTGAGGATAATTTTTTACACAAGGTAAGAGAATTGGCAACCAAGAAAAATATAGTGTTAATTTTTGATGAGTGCACATCAGGATTTAGAGAAACATTCGGAGGAATTTATAAAAAATTTGGTGTTGAGCCTGATGTTGCAATGTATGGCAAAACAATTGGCAATGGTTATGCACTAACTGCAGTGGTAGGTAAAAGATCGGTAATGGAAGCTGCACAAACATCTTTTATTAGTAGTACTTTTTGGACAGAGCGCATTGGACCAACAGCTGCATTAGCTACCTTAAAAGTGATGGAAGAAATTAAATCATGGGAAATTATTACATCAATCGGAAAAAAAGTTCAAGAAGGATGGGATTCATTAGCAACTTTGCATGGTCTAGACATTAATATAGCAGGAATATCATCATTATCTACTTATTCTTTCACATCAGAAAATAGTCTAGCTTATAAAACTTTAATAGCTCAGGAAATGCTAAAAAAGAATATACTAGCTAGTACAAATTTTTATGCATCTATTGCACATGAAGATAATTATATACAAAAATATTTTTCGGAGTTAGATAAAGTCTATGCAATTATAAAAAAGTGCGAGAATAAAGAATTAAACATTAATGACTTATTAGAAGGTCCAATTTGTCATTCCGGATTTAAAAGACTAAATTAAATGAGGGTTTATAAATGTTTATCTAAACAAAGTTTTTCTTTAAATGAATATCTAATAGTACCTATAAGAGATGAAGATAGGTATGATATTATGCAGTGGCGTAATGAACAAATATATCATTTAAGACAATCAAAGCCACTTGATAAAGAAAGTCAGGATAGATATTTCAATACTGTAATATCAAAACTCTTTGAAACAGAAAATCCAAATCAAATTTTATTCTCTTATTTAGAAAATGGAGTATGTATTGGATATGGGGGTTTAGTTCATATTAATTGGATTGATAAAAATGCCGAAATCTCTTTTATAATGAACACAAAATTAGAAGATGAACATTTTCATAAACATTGGCAAATCTATCTTTTATTAATTGAGGAGTTAGCTTTCAGAATCATTCACTTTCATAAAATATTTGTTTATGCATTTGATTTAAGAGAAAAATTATATAAAGCTCTTGAGGGTTCTTCCTATTACAAAGAAGCGACTTTAAAAGAACACACTTTTTTTAATAATAAATTCATTGATGTATTGATTTATTCTAAACTAAATGAAGCTCAATATTAATTTAGTAGTTTTTGCATCGGGGGTACTTGGACTTAAAATGGTCGAGTATCTCCACTCATTTGTAAATATAAATTTTATTGCAACAGATCGAAAATCTGATGGAATAATTTTATTTGCAAATCATCAAAAAATTAATCTTTTTATTGGAAAGCCAAATAATGAAGAATTATTTATTGAACTCAATAAAGTTGACACAAAAATTTTATTCTCAATAAATTATCTATTTATTTTAGATAAAAAAATATTTCAATTATTTGAATACGCAATAAATTTTCATGGAAGTCTTTTGCCAAAGTATAGAGGACGGACTCCGCATATCTGGGCAATCATAATTAATGAAAAATATACAGGAATAACTGCACATTTTATCGAAGAAGGTTGTGACACAGGCGATATTGTATTCCAAAAAAATATATTGGTAGAAGAAGATATAACTGGCGCTGATTTATTAAGAATTTACCAAAATGAGTATCCTGCAGTAATCAGAAAGGTACTGGAGATGATAAATGAAACGAAAATTGTTAGGTTACCACAAAACCATTTAGAAGCTACATTATTTCCAAAAAGAACTCCAGACGATGGACTGATTAATTGGAATTGGCAAAAAGAAAGAATTTATAATTGGGTAAGAGCTCTTAGTTATCCTTATCCTGGAGCATTTACTTATTATAGAAATGAAAAATTAATAATTGACAAAATTAATTTTTCGAATATTGGTTTTGATTCATTTATAGAAAATGGAACTATAATTTCAATTAATCAAAAAAACAATCCAATTGTTAAAGTACAAAACGGAGCAATTGAAATAATTGAAAAAAGGAGTCCAGAAATACTTTTTATTATTGATACAAAATTTGAAAATGAAAATTAACAATTTCACTATTAACGAAACATCAAAAGTTTTTATAATTGCCGAATTATCTGCCAATCATAATGGCAGCATTGAAACTGCTATAGAAACAATAAAGGCAGCAAAACGAGCAGGTGCTGATTGCATAAAATTACAAACATATACGGCAGACACGTTAACAATTGATTCACAGAAAGAAGATTTTAAAATTAAAGGCACAATATGGGAGGGTAAAAATTATTATCAATTATATCAAGAAGCATATACACCGTGGGAATGGCATGAAATTTTATTTAAAACGGCGGAGGAAGAAGGTTTAGTATGTTTTTCATCACCTTTTGATAAGACAGCAGTAGATTTTCTTGAAAATTTAAATACACCAGCATATAAAATCGCTTCTTTTGAAATAACGGATATTCCACTTATAGAATATGTTGCATCAAAGGGAAAGCCAATAGTAATTTCTACCGGAATTGCTGAATTAGAGGATATCCAATTGGCTGTCGATACATGTAGGAAAGCTGGAAATAATCAAATCGCTTTATTAAAATGTACATCAAGTTATCCAGCACCTATAGATGAAGCTAATATGTCTATGGTAAAAGATTTAGCAACTAGATTTAACGTTATTTCAGGTTTATCTGACCATACGATGGGTGCAATCGTACCTATTGTTGCAACTGTTTTTGGCGCAAAAATTATAGAGAAACATTTTATAATTGATAGATCAATTGGTGGTCCTGATGCTAGTTTTTCCATGAATGAAAAAGAATTTGCCGAAATGGTTAAGGCAATTAGGGAAGCAGAAAGTGCTGTAGGTCAAGTAGATTATAAATTGACAGACAAGCAGAAAAAAGGTAGAGATTTCTCTAGATCTTTGTATGTTGTTGATGATATTTATGTTGGAGATATTATTTCTGAAAAAAATGTTCGAAGTATAAGGCCCGGTTTTGGTTTACATCCAAAATATTTAAACTCAATCATTGGGAAAGAAGTTAATATTGACTTAAAAAAGGGGGATAGGTTTTCATTGAACTTTTTAAAATAACAAACTTTATATTTTAGGGTATGAAAATTATTGCAACTATTGAAGCTCGAATGACTTCTTCTCGATTACCAGGAAAAGTTTTACTGCCAGCATCAGGTATTCCTATGCTTCAACATTTAGTAAACAGGTTAAAGTCTGTACCATCTATTGAAGAGATTGTTTTGGCAACAACAACCAATATTTCCGATGACCCCTTGGTTTTATTTGCTCGTCAAATGAAAATTACTTATTATAGGGGCAGCGAAAATGATGTTATGGATAGGGTAATTGGAGCTGCAGCATCTGTTAATGCAGATATTATTGTAGAGATTACAGGTGATTGTCCAATTATTGATCCTAATATAATTGAGCAAGTGATTCGTACCTATAAGTATAATAAAGTAGACTATGTAAGTAACGTTAGTATTAGAAGCTATCCTGATGGCATGGATGTTCAAGTATTTTCTTTAAATACATTAATTAAATCAGGGAAAATGACAAATGAGTCACTTGATCGAGAGCATGTTACACTTTATATTCGAAATCATCCAGAAATATTTAGTCATATAAATTTAGTGGCACCTCCTGAGCTACATTGGCCTGAATTAGGATTAACATTAGATGAAAAAAGTGACTATGAATTACTTAAATTTGTTATAGAACATTTTGCAGATAAAAATAAAAACTTCTCTTGTTATGATGTTATTAGATTTTTAAGGAATAGGCCAGATTTAGTCAAAATCAATTATGATGTTAAACGCAAAGGAGATAATTAGCATAAATGGTAGCAATAGTTTGTCATGATGCTGGTGGAGCTGAACTTGTCTGTGCTTGGGTTAGAAATCAGAAAGAGCCTTATTGTTTAGTATTGGAGGGCCCTGCTCAACAAATTTTCGAACGAAACTTGAGAAATATTAAATTATATAATCTACAAGATGCAATAAATCTTTGCGATTGGGTTTTATGCGGAACAAGTTGGGAATCGACTCTTGAGCTTGAGGCTATTCGAATTGCGAGAAAGTATAAAAAAGAGGTTGTTTCTTTTATTGATCATTGGGTTAATTATCTTGAGCGTTTTAATTTTAATGAATCCTTAATTTTACCAGATAAAATATGGGTAGGGGACTTTTTTGCTGAAAAATTAGCAATAAAAATTTTTCCAAATATTAAAATTGAATTAAAGGAAAACTATTATTTTAAAGAAGTAATTGCTCAGTTTGATCGATCTCGAAAAAACGAAATATCCAGCCGAAAAATATTCTTATACATATGTGAACCAATTTTAGAACATGCACTTTTACAACATGGGGATGCATATTATTGGGGCTATACGGAATTTGAGGCACTAAAATACTTTTTAGAAAACATAAAAATATTTTCGGGAGAAGTAGATGAGATATGGATTAGACCACATCCTTCCGAATGTAGAGAAAAGTATAATTGGGCCAAATCCTACAAAAATTTAAATATCCGAATTTCTGGTGATTTACAACTTTTTGAAGAAATTTCAAATGCAACTGTGGTTTTAGGGTGCGAGTCAATGGCAATGGTGGTTGGGCTTCTAGCTGGAAAACGTGTAATTAGTTCAATCCCTGAAAATGGCAGGCCTTGTTCTCTCCCTTTTAATGAAATTGAAAAACTACACGTTTTAATTAATAAAAAAAATAATTTGTGAATCGGGGTGTTTTAATAATTGGATTAGGTCAAATAGGTATGGAATTTGATTTTGATATTTCAGATAATAAATTCGTTTATTCTCACTCTAGAGCATTTTCTCTTCATCCTTCATTTCAGTTAATTGGAGGTGTTGATTCTTGCGTACTTAAATGCAAGAAATTTTCTGAGAAATACCTATTACCATCATTTAATAGTATTCCATTGGCATTATCTAAATTAATGCCCCAAATTGTTGTTATAGCGGCTCCCACAAAATACCACAAAACCATTTTATTTGAAATTCTTGAAAATGATAATTGCTTGCCAGAAGCTATACTTTGTGAAAAGCCTCTATCATATACAGAAGAGGAAGCCGCTCAAATGATTAACTTCTGTGTAAACAAAAAAGTTAAGTTATACGTAAACTACATGAGGAGATCAGATCCAGGTGCAATTCGAATAAAAAACATGATTGATTCTGGTGAAATGGGTAAATGGATTAAAGGAGTGGCATGGTATTCTAAAGGATTAATTCATAATGGGTCACATTTTATTAACTTATTGGAATTTTGGCTTGGTCCTTGCAAAGATTCAAAAATTATAAACAATGGAAGATTATGGCAGAATAATGATCCAGAGCCAGATGTTTATATTGAATTTGAAAAAGGAAGTGTAGTTTTTATGTCTGCTAAAGAAGAATGCTATTCTCATTATTCAATAGAATTAATTTGTGAATATGGAAGAATAAGATATGAAAAAGGCGGGGAATTAATTCTGCTTGAAAAAACAACATCAGATCAAAATTTTCCAAGTTATTTTGTATTAAATGGCTCGCCGGAAATTATTATAAATAATATGGAGCGTTATCAATTAAATGTAGTGGAACAACTATTTAAAGAGCTTTCAGGTGACGATGGTTCAATTTGTAGAGGGAATGATGCTTTAGAAACTGTTAGACAAACCACTAAAATCGTTAATAAATTAAATATATAGAAATATGGA
>JACCDP010718730.1_pt1 | contig 11303 bp, 16 predicted proteins | sample 7445841 | NCBI WGS metagenome assembly JACCDP01 (sample SAMN15323441, study PRJNA562643) | freshwater metagenome | isolation source: river surface water | place: USA:Blue River Watershed | collected 2017-08-17
ATGTTCTTAATACCCCCGAAAACGGCTCTAAACGGCATTACAGCGATGAAAACGACTAGACTCGACTCATATGACCCAGATAGCCCTAGAAACGCCTGAATCGCCCTTGCAGGGGGTTGTGGAGCCTCGTATTTGGACTCAAAGCCCAGATTTACCTAGTTACGGCATTGATTTCATCGAATTCTGCGAGTCAATCGGCTATAACCTGCTTCCTTGGCAGCAATGGCTGGCTCATCAAATATGCAAAGTCGATGAGAATGACAAATGGTGGTTCAAGGAAGTGGGCTGCATCATCAGTAGGCAAAACGGCAAAAGTACATTCATGCAGCTGATGATCTTGTGGCGCATGTTTGCACTTGGCCAGAAGTTGCAAGTTCACACTGCTCACAAGTTGACGACCTCATCTGAAATCTTCTGGAAGATTGACGACACGATTCAATCCTTTGGTCATCTGGCTTCCCAGTTCACAAAGAAGTACGAAACCAAAGGCTCGCAAGAAATCAAACTTGCTGGAGGCCAACGTTACCTAGTCCGAGCCAATAACTCGGCTGCTCGTGGTATCGCAGCGCCCGACACGATTTATCTCGATGAAGTTCGAGAGTATAAAGACGATGAAGTTTGGTCATCTCTGCGCTATACCCAAATGGCTACGCCAAATCCACAGGCTTTAATCTTCTCAAATGCCGGAGACCAGCATTCAGTAATTTTGAACCGCCTTAGAGAGCGCGGTTTAGCTGCGGCTGCTGGAGCAGACGACAGAATCGGTTGGTTTGAATGGTCAGCAGAGCCTGGTTGCGATATTCGAGATCGTAAGGCTTGGGCTCAAGCAAATCCAAGCCTTGGCTACACAATCAGCGTTGAAAATCTTGAAACCGCCATGAGCGATGACGAATCAATTGTCCGCACAGAATTACTTTGCCAATGGGTGTCAGTAGTCAATCCAGCCATTAGCCCTAGCAATTGGGCTGCTGGTGCGATACCCGATTTGAAGTTAGGTAAAGAGCAAGACACTTGGATGGCAATCGATCTATCGCCCGATAGACGTGAGGCTGCGTTAATCGCTGCCCAGCAGAATGGAGATTATATAAATGTCGTACTTTTACAAACGTGGACAAACCCAGTCAACCTTGATGCCAAGCAAATCGCTAACGACATTGCGGGCTGGTATCGAAAGTATCCAACGCAAACCATTGCTTATAGCCGTCAGACATCCGGGGCTGTTGCCGCTTTACTTACGCCAGCAGGAATTGCTACTACGCCTATTGATGGCGCGCTTTATGGTCAGGCTTGCGATGAGATGCTTTCCGCAATTACCAGTGGACGCTTACATCATCCCAACCAAGACGAATTCAACCGACAAGTCTTATCAGCTGTAAAACTGCCATTTAAGGACGGCGGTTGGTATCTTGGACGCAAAGTCAGCAATGCCACAATCTGCGCGGCAGTTGCTATGGCAATGGTCTGCCATTTTGCGACTCGCCCAGAAACAGAAGTTGACATAATTATCGGATGAGTTGAAATTCCTGTATAATTTATGATAATGGGAATCTTAGACATCTTCAAAGCCTCCGCCCCAGCTGAAAAGCAAGTGGACGTAGAGGCTTCATTGCAACCTTTTAACGTTCTTTATCCTTATGGCACTATGGGTATGGCAACAGTCGTTGCTAATCCACAAGAAGCCATGAGCGTCCCTTCAGTGGCACGCGCCAAGGGAATCATTTGCTCGACAGTCGCCTCATTGCCAAAGGAGCAATATGTTAAGTCAACTGGCCAGCATCTTGAACCAAATCGCTGTATCAATCAGCCAGATGCTCGAATTCCTGGTGCAGTTGTATATTCATGGCTTTCATTTGATATTTGGTCTCGTGGCGCAGGTTATGGCGTAGTTAATTCGCTTTATGCAGATGGCCGTATTCAAGATTGGTCTTATGTTGCTTATGATCGCGTAAGCCCACAGTTTAACAACAATATGACAGAAATTGTCGGTTATATGATTGACGGCCAGCCAGTTCCATTATCCGGCGTTGGTTCAATCATTTACTTCCCAGGTCTCGATGAAGGATTCTTCAATCGCGCAGGCCGCACTATTCGCGCTTGCATGTACATGGAACGCGCAGTTGAAAAGTACGCAAAGACTCCAGTGCCAGCAACAATCTTGAAGTCAACTGGAGCCAATCTTACAGCTGAACGCATTAAGGCTTTGGTTTCATCATTTAATCGTTCACGTCAAGATGGAGATTCAACTGCTTTCCTTAACGCAGACATCGACATCGAGGTGCTTGGTTTCGATCCTTCCAAGTTGCAACTTGCGGAAGCCCGTCAATACATCGCTTTGGAAATTGCACGCGCAGCAGGCATTCCTGCTTACTTCATTTCTGCAGAACCTAATAGCATGACTTACAGCAACGCTATTTCAGAGCGTAAGTCGCTTGTGGACTTCTCCCTGCGTCCGGTGCTTGTCGCAATTGAACAGCGTCTCTCACAGCCAGATTTCGTACCGGCTGGAACAGTTATTCGCCATGATCTAGATGATTTCCTTCGTGGCGACCCATTGCAACGCGCACAGGTTTACGAAATTCTAAACCGCATCGGTGCAATGTCGGTAGAGCAAATCCAAGAGGAAGAGGATCTAATTAACAATGGAAATTAATTTCTCAATGAATGTCGTTGCTGCTGATTTTGACAAGCGCGAAATTAAAGGCCGCGTAGTCACATGGGGCGAAAAGGGATATACCTCTGCTGGCGAAACAGTATTTGAACCAAACTCCATCGAATTTGGCAAGAAAACCAAGTTGCTGCTTGAACATGAGCGCACTCGCCCAATTGGCACACTTAAGAGCTACGACATCACTCCAGAAGGCGTAGATGCCGTTTTCCACGTTGCTAAAACAACCGCAGGTGAGGATGCCTTGGTCGAGGCAAGCACTGGATTGCGTGACGGATTTTCAGTGGGTGTGAAAGTTAATTCATGGAAGAACGATGACGGCGTAATGCACATTACTGCTGCTCGTCTCATAGAGATTTCGCTGGTCACTGATCCAGCGATAGATTCCGCGAGAGTTGCGGCGTCTGAAAACACAGAGGAAGTTCCAGTCGAGGAAGTTCCATTAACCGAAGGAGAAGGCCTAGTGTCTGAAACCACTTCAGAGGCAACAACAACCGAAGCGGTTGAAGCCTCTAAGCCAGAAGTAATTGCCGCTGCACCAGCAGCGCCAGTTGCATATTCAAAGCCACGCGTAAACACTGATGTAACAGCAGGACAGTACGCAATGGCACAAATCCAGGCATCACGCGGTGACGCAGATGCTCGCGATCTCGTAGCTGCGCTACAGGTTGCTACAGTTGCAGAGAACACAGGAATGGTTCCTCCAACTTACCTCCGCGATGTAATCGGTGTTATCGATTCATCACGTCCATTCATTTCAAGCATTGAAACTGCTGCTCTTCCAGCATCAGGCATGAAGATTTTCACTCCTAAGTTGGGCGCACAGGCAACTGTTGCAGTTACAGCTGAAGGCGCTGAATTTTCATCTACCGACACTGCCGTAACCTTTCAAGAGGATTCTGTAGTCAAGTTCGCGGGCGCTGGAAAAATTGATGTAGAGCTTCTTGATAGAAGCGACCCATCTTTCCTAGATCTCTATCTTCGTGAACTTGCTGCGTCATACGCACAAAAGACAGATGCTTATGCAGCACAAATCGCATCACAGAATGCAACAGCATCATCTGCTGCAACAATCTACGCAGCAATCTCAAAGGGCATCGCTGATTCATTTGGCGTAATGCGCATGACACCTAACCGCCTTCTCGTTGCTAACACTGGCGGAGAAGATGGAATCGACTTTGCAGGACTTCTTGCAGCAGTTGATACAACAGGTCGCCCAATTTACGCAGCGGCAGCACCACAGAATGCTAACGGCCTTGTAACACAGGGTTCAACAGCAGGAACAGTTGCTGGCCTCAATCTCGTAGTTGATGCTAACTACACAGGTGACGATGCAAACGCAAAGCATGCACTCGTTTACCCATCAAACGCTATGCGCTTCCACGAAGGATCACGAATCGAACTTCGTGCCAACGTAGTTGCAAACGGACAGGTCGAAATCGGCCTCTACGGATATGTCGCAGTAGTTAACCGCTACCCAGCAGCATTCCGTAAGCTCAACGTAGCGTAACCCTTAATCGTGGGGGGCGGCTGCTCCCGGTCGTCCCCCACCTCACATAGAAAGCAGGAGAGATGCCCTCAATAATCACAGTCGCCCAGTTGCGTTCAGTGCTTGGCGTTTCTTCTGCTCTCTATAGTGACGCTTATCTAGCAGATATTGTGGACACTAGCGAGCAGGTAATTTTGCCGCTTCTCAACACATTCTCATCACCAATTTCCAAGGTGAAACTAGAAAGCAATGTAGCAACATTTACCACCACTTTGGTGCATGAATTTACTGAAGGTCAGAGCGTAGTCATCACAGGATGCGGCGCTCCCTTTAATGGCACACACACAGTCTTAGACACAAACATCACAGACTTTACATTTGAAGCAGCCATAACCAACGCAGACATCGATGAAAAGAACATCATTCCAGCAGGTACGGCAACTCTATCCGGTGCTTCAACCTATGTCGGTGTATCAGCTGTAGAGACTGCAGTAACAGTCGTTGCAGTAGAAGTCTTTCAATCAATCACAGCACCAGGTGGACAAATCGAGGGCGTGGACTTTGCTCCAACCCCATTCCGCATGGGACGCAGCCTCTATAACCGCGTATCTGGGCTTCTCGGCGCTTATGTCGATGTAGAATCGATAGCACAATAATGCCAAGCACAATTCTTTCAGCAGTACGTCAACCACTTGCCACTGCGCTGGCTGGCGTCACTGCAAATATCTTTTCTTATGTCCCAGAGCAAGTTCCAGTTCCGGCAGTAATGTTGGTTCCAGATTCGCCATACATGGAATTCGAGACTATTGGCAAATCAACATTCCGAGCCAAACTCAATTACACGATCACCTGCGCAGTTGCCTATAACAGCAATCCAGCAAGCCTGGATAACCTAGAGCAACTCATTACAAGCGTTGTATCTTCTATTCCTGGCGGATATGAAGTTACATCGGTCGAAAGACCAACAGTTACACAAGTAGGCGCTAGCAACTTGCTGGTCGCAGATATACGCGTTAGCACCCGCTACACGCAGACAGCATAAGGAGAACCAATAATGCCAACAACAGTCATTACGGGTCGCGACCTAGTCCTGACAATCGCAACAGTTAATTATGATGCGCAGACAACTAGCGTCACACTCACAAACAGCCCAACAATCGATGTCTATCAGACACTCGATGGCAAGGCTTACAAGCACACAGATGATCAGTGGACACTAGCGATTGATTTGCTAGCAGACTGGGGCGCAGCATCCTCACTATTCGAGGCAATGTGGACAGCCGCAGAATCTGCTCCAAACACAACCCTTGCAGTCTCACTCACAGCTGTATCCGGTGCAGTATTTACTTGCAACGTATTGCCAGTATTTCCAGCAGTCGGCGGTGCAGCACCAGGCGCACAAACTGACTCATGGAGCATGACAGTAGTCGGAACACCAACCGAAACATTCAGCTAAAAAGTAGAACGGGAGCAAAGCAATGAAACTACCAATCACAATCGAATATAACAATGGTGATTCAGCAACCTATGTTGCTCAACCACCGGAGTGGGCTAAATGGGAAAAGACCACAGGCCACACGATTTCGAAGGCTCAAGAAGTCATCGGAATCTGGGATTTGATGTTCTTGGCCTATAACGCTTACAAGCGTGAGAACGCTGGCAAGCCAGTTAAGTCTTACGAGATTTGGAGCGAGACAGTAGCCGATGTAAGAGCAGGTGAGGACGACCCAAAAGTTACGAGCGCGGAAGCATAAACTGGATTCTTTGGAATCTAGCAATTGCAACTGGTCTAAGTAGGAGCGAATTCGTAACGGCTGAAGATGTCCTTACAGCCTTAGAGATATTAAAGGAGCAACGGGGTAATGGCGACTGAACCAATTCAGTATGATCGTAGAGAACTACGCGCCATTACTACCGCCTTTAAGGCTATGTCTGATGAGGCTACAGATGCAGCCAAACGAGAATCATCCGCGCTAGCAGAATTTGCCGCAGCCAAGATTCGAGACAAAGCGGCAACCCGTACAGTCAACCCAGCAGCAGTTCAGCGAATTGCTAGCGGTGTAAAGATTTCTAAGACTTCCAAAATTGGTGAGTTCTCTTACGGATTCGCTAGCCAGAAGTTTTCAGGTGGCGGCTCAACCCGCGACCTTTGGGCAGGCTTTGAATTTGGATCTAACAAATACAAGCAGTTCCCAAGCCGTACGCCAAACCGAGGCAAAGGCAACACTGGATATTTCATTTACCCAACCTTGCGCGAGATTCAGCCACAGCTTATCCAGCAATGGGAAAATGCGTTCGACCGGATACTTAAGGAGTATGACTAATGGCAGGTAGTAGAACCCTTAAGTTATCCATCCTTGCCGATGTCGATAACCTTAAAAAGAATCTCACAGCTGGTAGCAAAGAAGTTGAAACCTTTGGCGACCAGATAACCAAGTTTGGCAAGATGGCCGCAGCCGCATTCGTTGCTGCTGCCGCTGCCGCTGCCGCATATGCAGGTAAATTGGCCATAGATGGCGTTAAAGCAGCCATCGAGGACGAGAAGGCACAAACACAGTTAGCCCGCGCCCTAGAAGCCGCTACAGGGGCTACAAAGGCTCAAATAGCCGCCACAGAAGAATCCATCCTCCAGATGTCTTTGGCTACTGGAATTGCAGACGACAAGTTACGTCCAGCGCTCCAGCGCCTATCCCTTTCAACCAATGACCTTGGTAAAGCCCAGCAATTACTTGGCTTGGCACTCGATATTTCTACAGCCACAGGCAAGCCACTGGAAGCAGTTGCTAACAGTCTAGGCAAGGCTTATGACGGCAACACCGCTGCCCTAGGCAAGTTAGGCATCGGTTTATCAGCTGCTGAACTTAAGACCATGTCCTTTACCCAGGTGCAGTCAAAGTTAACCGATCTCTTTGGTGGAGCAGCCGCAGCCAATGCTGAAACCTATTCAGGCCGTTTGGCTCGCATGCAGGTAGCCTTCGATGAAGTTAAAGAAACCATCGGTTATGCGCTATTGCCTATATTGGAAAAGGCAATGCGTTTCATCAATACTTATGCCCAGCCAGTAATTGAAGCCTTTACTCAAGGCATAGATAATAAATCTGGTCTTGGCTATTACGTCAATTATCTTTCAACTACTTTGAAGAATATATTTATGCCAGTCTGGGAAGGTCTTGTTTATGCCTTCAACCGCATCAAAGATGCAATTGCCGATAATGCAGAAGGATTTATGAAGTTCGGCAAACTTATTTCCGATTATGTTGCCCCAGTCCTTGGTTCAGTCCTTGGTTCAGCTCTTAAGACTCTCGGCGATATTGCCGGAGGCGTATTGACCATTATTGGCAAAGTTGCTGGCTTTATTAGCGATGTAGTCGAAACCGCCATTAAAGGCGTCAATATGCTTATTCAGGCATATAATAAAATTCCGCTTTTGCCTAACATTTCGACTATCAATGTTGGAAGCGTTCCGCAAGTATCAGTTCCTAAGGTAAGCACGAGCAGCATTTCAACACCAGCAGTTACAGTTCCTAAAATTACGCCACCATCAACTAGTGGTACTAGCACAGCATCTTCATCCGCAGCCGCAGCAACTAAAACCACAAACACAATGCAAACCTTTGTACCTACAGTCACAATTGGCGGCGCGCCAGCAGGATACGTTCCTGCAGGTTCAACTATTGCCCCAACCATCAATATCGGCGTAGCAGGCGATCCAGAAGGCGTAGCCCGCACAGTTGTTGATGTTCTTAATAGATCCTATGGACGTGGCGCTCTTGGCGCAGAGGCCTTGATTCTATGACCCAGTGGACACCTGACTGGAAGTTAACAGTTGACGGCGGGCAGGATTACACAAATCTAGCCCTATCGACTTTAACCATTGTCTCTGGGCGTACCGATATTTATCAACAGCCTAGGGCTGGATATTGCTCTATAGAAATTATCAATCTTGATGAAACCCCAATAACCATCGATATCAATGCTTCAGTAAATATTCAAATAAAGAATTCTGCTGGAACTTATGTCAACCTTTTTGGTGGCTTTGTGACCGATTTATCGGTCGAAGTGGTATCTACTGGTACTGGTGGCATTAATGAGATAGTTCGATTTACAGCTCTTGGAACTTTATCGAAATTGCCTAAAACCATTACAGAAGGCGTATTAAGCAAAGATTTTGATGGCAATCAGATTTATACCATTTTAAGCGATGCCTTGCTCAATACATGGAATGAAGTCCCAGCGGCTACCGCTTGGAATACCTATAATCCAACTACGACATGGGCTAACGCCGAAAACGTAGGCCTTGGCTCCATTGACCAACCTGGCAATTATGAACTGACTGCTAGATCATCCTCTAAGACTGATGTTTATTCTTTGGTATCAGCCTTGGCAACCTCTGGGTTTGGATACCTTTATGAAGATGCGGAAGGCCGAATCGGTTACGCAGATTCAACTCATCGAAGCCAATATCTAGCCGCTAATGGCTATGTGCAATTATCCGGCAATAATGCTCTGGCTCGCGGAATCCGCACAATAAGACGCCTTGGCGACTTGCGCAATAGCGTGACAATTACCTATAAAAACAATGCTTCGACAACAGCTGAAAATGTTCAATCTATCGGTCTTTATGGAATTCAGGCAGAAATCATCGATACGACCTTGGAAAATTCAGTAGATGCAATTGCCCAGGCAGATTTCTATCTTGGTGTTCGAGCCTTCCCGCAAGATGTATTTGATTCCATCACCTTTTCGCTTGGTAATCCTGAAATTGACAATACAGATCGAGATGCTTTGCTCAACGTATTTATGGGCATGCCGGTGGACATTACAGATTTGCCAGCCAATATGGTTAATGGGCGTTTTCAGGGATTCGTGGAAGGTTGGACTTTTAGGGCTGGCTATAACCGCCTAGACCTGACTCTCAATGTTTCACCTATAGCATTTTCACTTCGAGCGTTGAAGTGGGAAGAAGTAAACGCAGCAGAGACTTGGAACACGCTTAGCAGCACTTTGGACTGGAATGACGCTACAATAGTAGCCTGATAAGGAGAAACAATGGCAACGACTACCAACTTTAACTGGGAGACCCCAGACGATACCGACCTCGTCAAAGACGGCGCTGCGGCCATTCGTACTCTTGGGTCATCTATCGACACCTCTTTCGTTGATCTTAAAGGTGGCACGACCGGGCAAATGCTTACAAAGGCATCAAATACTGACCTTGATTACACATGGGTGACACCTCAAATTGGCGATATTACAGCTGTAACTGCTGGGACTGGCATTTCGGGTGGAGGTACTTCAGGCGATGTCACAATCACCAACACAATGGCAACAGCCATTGATGCCAAAGGTGATCTCATTGTTGGTACTGGCGCAGATGCTTTCAGCCGTTTAGCAGTAGGCACAAATAACCAAGTTTTGATGGCAGATTCATCGACAGCCACTGGATTGAAATGGGGCACTGCTGGTGGTGGTGGCAAAGTTTTGCAAGTGGTTAGCGCAACTTATTCAACACAAGCATCATCGACATCCAGCACATACGCAGATTCGGGATTAACCGCTTCAATTACACCATCGGCTTCTACATCCAAAGTATTGGTTTTGGTTTCACAGCCTGTGGCTTTATTGAATACATCTAGTTCCGAATTGGTAATGAATACAAATATCGTGCGTGGATCAACGCAATTGATGGAAAATCAATTTTTAATCAGAGCAACATTATATGGGGCAGAATTAGCAAATAACCAAGTTTGGTCTCCTGTATATCTTGACAGCCCAGCAACTACTTCATCTACGACATATAAATGCCAGTTCAAAAACACAAATACAACTGGCACAATGTATGTGCAAAAAGGCAATTTAATGGCAACAATCACATTGATGGAAATAGGTGCATAACATGGCAACAGGCGCAGAAGTTTTATTTAAACTCATCCCAAATGGTGGTTGGGTAATCGTTGGTGATGATTTCGATTCAATTCGTTATGATGAAGGCGTTACTCCAATAACCAAAAAACAATTTGATGATGGCTTTAAGGCATATGATGCTTGGAAGCAAGCGCAGGAAGATAAAGCCATCCAGGTTAAAGAAGCCGCACTTGCTAAATTGGCTGCTTTAGGTTTAACACAAGAAGATATAGCTGCTCTACTGGCATGACCCCAAAATTATGCAAGGCAGGGCAACAGCTTCGTGAGCAAATCGATGACGCGTTCCCCGATAGAGATCGTAGTAGTGACGGGTGGATTGCCGATGCACGCCATGTTGCTGCGGGTCGCTCTGATCACATCCCCAATGCTGGGGGCTGGGTATGTGCCATCGATGTTGACCGAGACCTTGCAGGTAAATCCGGTAAACCAGACTACATGCCTTATTTGGCAGATCAGATTCGTAAAGCTGCAAAGCGAGACAAACGCATCAAGTACATCATCTTCGATGGACGAATTGCATCACCTATCATGGGCTGGCGTTGGAGAACTTACAAAGGATCTAATCCGCATCGGAAGCATTGCCACATTTCTTTCACTAAAAAAGGCGAGACGGATGGCTCGTTCTTTTCTAACATCCCGATGATAGGCGGAACAGAATGAACATGAAAAACCCTTACGTCCTAACAGCAGGCGCTTTCCTTTCAGCATGGGCAGCGTCTAACTTTGCACTGGATTATCGCTCGGTTCTCTGGGCTCTACTTGCTGGCGTCTTTGGTTATGCCACTCCGAAAAAGTGACAGCGCAGGATGTAGCGGCAATTGCCGTTGCAGTGACGACAGTTATTGGTTCATTTATTGGCTTGGTACGTTGGTTGGTAAAGCATTACCTCGCGGAGTTAAAACCAAATAGCGGCTCATCTATCAAAGACCAGGTAAATCGTTTAGAAGCGCGTGTCGATACCATAATCGAGATGTTAGGCAGGTAACACTTATCCCATGGCAAGGAAACGACCAGTCATAGACTTAGACACTTACAGCGCCTTGGATGCTTATGCCATAGCGCTTAATGAGTATTACAAGTCTTTACGCAGAGCAGGGTTTACAGAAACCCATGCCTTTTGGTTGCTATCAGATCGTGAAACGTTTCCAGATTGGATTATTCCAAACCTCCCCAATCGAATCGACAATATCCCCTATGAGGACGACGACGAGGACTAAATGCCAG
>JACCDP011281160.1_pt1 | contig 11303 bp, 17 predicted proteins | sample 7445841 | NCBI WGS metagenome assembly JACCDP01 (sample SAMN15323441, study PRJNA562643) | freshwater metagenome | isolation source: river surface water | place: USA:Blue River Watershed | collected 2017-08-17
AATTTTGTGATAGTGGTTTCCAATGGTGCAATCCTCTTTAATTTCTAAGAGCTTGGCTTCTGGAAAGCTATGTAATCGTCTGCGGTGATCTTCATGGAATGAACTTAGCTTTTTCATTTCAGCATCCATCATTATTTTGACTAACTCGGCAAACTTTACTTTGGGTTCAAATCCCAATATCTGTTTGCTTTTAAGTGCATCGCCACATAACAAATCCACCTCGGCTGGTCTGGTTAGGCTTTTGTCGTAATCAACATAATCTTCCCAGTTATCAATGCCTACGCATTTAAAGGCTAACTCTACCCATTCTTTAACACTATGGGTTTCTCCAGTCGCAATCACAAAATCATCGGGCGTGGTGTGTTGCATAATGGCGTAGATCCATTCCACATATTCTTTGGCATATCCCCAATCTCGCTTGGCATCCAAGTTACCCAATACCAACTTATCCCGCTTTTTGTTGGCAATCTCCGCTACGGCTTTACAAACCTTTCTGGACAAGAAGGCTTCACCCCGTCTTGGACTTTCATGGTTAAACAAGATCCCGCAATAAACTTTCATGTTGTAGGCTTCTCGCCATACCCTGGCTAACTCATAGGCATGGACTTTTGAACAGCCATACGGTGAGCGTGGATAGAATGGCGTGGTTTCCCGTTGCGGGGTTTCTTGGACTTTGCCAAACATTTCAGAGGAACACGCCTGATAAATCTTGCAATCTAAGCCAATGGTGCGCACGGCTTCCATAATCCGCAGTAAGCCATTGGAGTTAATGTCTTGCGTAACATCGGGATGGTCATACGAATCCCGCACCTGGCTCATGGCAGCTAAGTTGTAAATCTCATCTGGGCGCACCTTGTCAATAATCCGATATAGGCTTGTTGCATCTTGCATATCGCCTGTATGCAAAGTAATTTGGTTAATGACTTCATTCAGATTTGATAGATTGGGCTGGCTAATTCTGCGCACCATGCCGTGGACTTCGTAACCTTTAGATAACAATAGCTCGGTTAAGTACGATCCGTCTTGACCGCTAATTCCTGTAATAAATGCTTTCATTGGTGTTTATTTAGTTTTTTAATTTCAAAGTTCGGGATATCCCAATACGCGACTTTTAGCCTGGCTTCGTGGTTACGGGCTAGGTTAATTAATGCGGTATAGGTCATTTGACTGTAATTGTTTTTCCACTCTCCGGCCAATTTAATCTTTTGCTTTTTAGTCCGGCACGATATGGCCTTGAGCATTTCGGCTTTATACATTAACCGTTCTTGGGTCAGCTGCTCAATGACGCTTTGTTCCATCCTCATCCTCGACTAAATTACGCAAATAGTCCAACTCTGCTTGGGCTTGCATTAAAAGCTTAGAGCTTTCTGCATGAACGCGCATTAGTTCGTGAAAAATTTGTTCTTTGTCCATCGCCCAGATACGCTGCATATACATTTTCTTGGCATCGTCACTTGCCTTTTCAATGTATTGGTCAACCGACATTGAGCCATTGGCTTGATTTATAGAGTTCTCCATACCCGCACCCCGTTCCCTTCCCGCCTAGCGATAAATTTCTTTCCGGTTGCCTTTCCAGCCCGATAGTTCAAATTGCACATGATCTGCACCCGAACCCCTTCCGTAAAAAAGCTCTCACCCACATCCATCTGCTTGTAGGGGTAAATGTTTCTCTTTTTCTCTGGGGGGATTGGAATATTTTTATCTATTGCTATACTCATCTTATCTCCTTATAACCTAATGGATTAATAATACACAATATGATCCAAACATACAATGAATATCATCTAGGTGACCAACTAATCCACCTCAACTATCTTAGACGATTATCGTATCTTTACCCAGACTATATTTTTCGACATTATTGCCAATCCGTTTATATCCCGCAATTGCTTGCAGTAGTAGAGGATTTATCTTCTATCGAAATACTCCCGCTGGGGGATCGCACCGATTCCGCGACAAACGCTTGGTTGGGCGTGGATGGGTGGTTTTACCGACACCCCAAACAGCGCCATTGGGTGGATTTGCACCTCGACTGGTTTGACATCCTTTCCAAGCGCCTAGGGGTGGAGAACCCAATACGGTCTAAATACGACCTATTTTTTGAATATCCCGCCTTGAGAAAGAAGGTTTACCAGCCTTTTGATGTTCTCATTATCAATTGCCCACCAGGGAGCAACCAGCTTCCCACCTTCTCCCTAGAGAAGTTCGAGAGCCTAACCAAGAAGCTCTGTGAGGACATGGATGTGATTACGGTCTATCCCACCAAACTATGCCCAAGTACGCTTGAAATGCACATGACGGTCACCGAGATCGGTAACCTAGCGCAGTATTGCCAGTACATCGTAGCGGTGGATACAGGACCTCTGTGGACTACCTACAACCAATGGAACATCGATTCCATTCTTGGTAGAACGATTTACACCACAACCTTCGATACCATCGACCTTACGCCAAATACCGACATATTCCAGAAAATCTGATTTTTCTTTGGGGTGGGGTGGGAATAGGGCGACGCAATTCCTTTAACCATGCCCATTTCAGAAACCAAAAAAAAATACAGAAAATCGCTTTTTGCGTAGGTGTCCAGAACCCAAATAGATCGATCCAAATCACGCGTAGCCAGTTGATCGATTACCCCAAAAAGATTTCCCAGATCGTGCCTGATACCCAATATCGCTTTTTGCGTGTCGGGCAGAATAGAGAATATCCCAGAGCTTTTCTAATTACCCCAAATCCTTACTAATTACTATGATCCCTATATATAGATATATATATAAATCTATGAATAGAAAATAGCCTATATAGAAAATAGTTGATAGTCTATTGTGTTATTCCTCTCGATCTATGCTTATAATCTTGCTAGGCATACTCAAGCCTATAACCTAACTACGAAAGGATTTATATGTATAGAAACCTATCTGAACAATTCAAGCGATCACACGATCCGGACTACATTGTTCGTGTTATGCGTATGAATTACAACGCATACAACGGCTTATCACGATTTAGCCATATTCGGGACTACTCACGATTGCAACATGAAAAGGAAAGGTATCAGGATTTCGGGATTCTCTTCAATACGGCAATTAAGTCTGGCTCTATTCGGGAAACCTTACGGCTCATCAATACGAACAATATTCCGGCTAATGGCGGCTGGACTGCAATTCTGGAAGATCACTTTAACGAAGAATTTTATTGTTGCGACGATTGCGACAATATCTTCCGGCTTGATGACACTACCTATCTGGATTACGAAGATCGTAGGGTTTGCTTTGATTGTGAATCGAATTATGACGAAGAGCCGGAAGAGGATCGTAGCTACGAACACATTGGCGGTAGGCACTCAAGTAAACGGCAATTAGGTCATATTCCTAGTGCTTACGATCAGCGAAAGCCTAGGGTATTGATGGGTTTAGAACTAGAACTCGAAATAGAGGACGATTACGATCTCGACAATAAAGCGGCTTACATTCTGGATCACATTGGCACTTATCGTAGTCCAGATGGGAATAACCATAAATACGCTTTAATTGAAGAGGATTGTTCGATTGATCGCGGTTTCGAGATCGTGACCGGCTATACCGGTCTTGATGTGCATAAAGAACAATTAAAGTTTTTCAAAGGCCGTTTACATGGTGCATTAAGCCATAAAACCGATACTTGCGGTTTGCATATTCATATTTGTAAATCGGATATGACCATGCTACACGCTAGTAAGCTGATCCTTTTTATGAATGATCCGGCTAATGAGGATTTGATTTTTGCACTAGCCCGTAGGCGAAATAATGGGTATTGCAAACAAAAAGATTTATCCAATAGGGATTATCTCAAGCACTCTCTGGAATATCGAACCCGATCCGATCAGCTGTGTTCGTTAAATTCGGATCGCTATGAACGGCTCAATTTTCAGAATGATCGGACTATCGAATATCGCTTATTTCGCGGCACTCTCAAGTATTCAACGATCATGGCTTGTTTAGAGTTTACTTACGCTACATGGTTTTTTGCCAAATCAGCCAGTCCTAGCCAGTTAAATGTAGCAAGATTTTTGCACTTCATTTGTGAACCCGAAAACCGGCTTGATACTCGATTTTTACGAACCTATTTGAAGTCAAAAGGGTTTGTAATGCCTTATGAACCCAATCTCAAAAAAGCCGCTTAATTTTTTTACTACCTAACGAAAGGATTTTTTATGTGCTTATTAGTTAATCAACAATCCACTAGCCCGATTCTCTCTGATGAATGGCTATCGGATTTCTATTCTTACAATTCTGATGGCATTGGCGTCATGTATGCCAATAATGGGGAGTTGATCGTTAAAAAGCTATTACCCCAATCCGCTGATGATTTCATTCAGTTTTATCGGGAATATATAGCCGGTAAAGATTGTGCTTTTCACTTACGCATGAGAACGCATGGAGATATCGATCTGGATAATTGCCACCCCTACCCGATATTGAACCGGCTTGAGCATGGTATTGATCTCTGGCTTATGCACAATGGGATCTTATCTACCGGCAATAAAGCTGATGAATCCAAAAGTGATACATGGCATTACATAGAGGATTATCTAAAACCCATGCTATCAGCCAATCCGGATTTCGCTTTTCACCCATCATTTTCAGAGATCGTAGGCGAACACATTGGCTCAAGTAATAAATTTATTTTGATGGATAACGAAGGTAGGCAAACAGTTATCAATCAAAAATCCGGTGTGTATTGGGCTGGACTCTGGCTCTCGAATACTTACGCTTGGTCTGCTAGTGGATCAGCCAGTAAGCATGAAATAAAGGGTCTTAAAAAGCAAAAAAAACAGGCAAAAGAAAAGCCGGTCAAATTGGTTTATCCCAAATGGTATGGCTACGATTCTGGAATCGGCTACGGCTCTGGATCACAATATGCGTATTACGAAGATGATCCTGAAGCCTATGACGATCAGCTATACGAGCATATAGAAACCTATTTAGATGATCTACGCTATATGGGTTATCCAAAAGCCGGTGATGTATCGCTAAATCGTGTATTCGATTTTATTGAGCAGTTTTCGCTTGAAGATTTTAAGGATCTAGCCGATATGGTGATTGATGGGAATCTTTCTGAGGATTGGTTTGTTTTGTGTATGTCTGATCCTAAAAAGGCTACCGAGTGCTTTCCCTATCTGGCTCGATCCAGAAAGGCATATAGCTATGAATAATCACCCTACAAAAGATGATTGGATCGCTTTTTTGATCCTGATCGTATTCATACTCATAATCCTATATAGCTGATCCCTATAAAACGCAATTAAACCCGCTTAGGCGGGTTTTTTTGTGCCGGTTAGTATCTCAGGATCAGATTGAGTAAAAATTGATTCTAGGTATCTTTTAAGCCGTTTAATTCGATTTATTAGGTTTTATATGGCTTACAGGGTAGATTTCAGCTGCGTATTTTATTTTTTTCCCAATAGAATCATAGGTATATAGAAATCGTGTATTTAACGATCTCTATTCTTCGTTTTCTATTCTTCGTTTTCTATTCTTCGTTTTTTATTATCGATTTAATAGAAATAGAATAGTTTTTTATCTATTCTTCGATTTCTATTCTTCGTAAAATCTACGATAGTTAATAAGATCATAAATGATCTTATATTATATATAGATATCTATGTATGCTCAATCATTTATTTTATTCACAAGTTATCCACAGGTTATCCACAGACTTATCCACAACCATTCCAGCCTGATGAGTTGAATTTCATTCCAGCTAGATGGGCTGAATTTCCAAGAACTTGACCAAATCAATCATGATTATTCCAGCCAGATGGGTTGAGTTGGCAAAAGCGCTACCAGCCGGATGGGTTGATTTTGGAAGTGACCCCAATGACCCCAAGCGAGGTGTCCCAAAGGGTAGTTGTGTTATAAATTTATATGATGTATATTATTAATCGTAGTAACCCAATTAACCTAACTTAAGGAGTAACGCATGATCTTCAAAGCCAACTTTTATGTTGCTGATACCGATGCTTTGCTTGGCCTATTGGATGCCATGAAAGCCATCATCACAAAACCATCATCGGGTTCTCACCTGGAGCAGTATCCGTTTTATTCGGGTGAATGGTCGTTGGTTCAGAGTTCCGCTGAACAACGCTATACCCCAGACGAACTTGATGACCTATCCACTATTCCATTCGGGAGATAACCATGGCACGAACCAAAGGCAGTACCAACACCACCACCACTTTACAAAAGCGGATTACAAACCTTGAGGGATTGGTCGAACGCCAAGACCAAGCCGTTGAGCAAGGGTTAGATGAGATTGCTGAATTGCGTAAGCAAGTGGATTTCTATCGCAAACAAGTTAACCATCTAATCGCACTACTCAATATCATTACAAGAGGTGCATGATGGCTAATGATCGAGCCGATTTCGCGCCCGAAGTCCGCAACTCTTCATGGTGGAGTGGCGATTCTCGCAGAGCCGTAAATGGCCATGCGGTGGATGTCATTCTTGAAAAGCAAGGTAAAAAGGAAATTGCAGACCTATCCAATGTGGAAGCGGTGCAGATGGGTCATGTCATGCAACCGGTGATTGGTCGCTTGTTTCAGGATCGCCACAAAATTGAACTAAAGGATGCGGATTATGCTATCACTCACCCCAAGCACGATTGGATGCGTTCTCATTTTGATTTCATTAGTGCAGATGGTCGTGTGCTTGTTGAAGCTAAAAACTACAATGCTGGAGTTCGCAATCAGTTTGATGCCGATGCTCATCGGATTCCTGATGCTGATTTTGCCCAGCTTGTACACGAATGCGCTTGTCATTCTATCGATCGTATATTTTTGGCTGTTTTATTTGGTGGAAGCGAATTTGTAACCATTGAATTTAATATCAGCGATGCACAAAAAGACGAGTTGATTCAGAAAATGGCGGTATTTTGGGCGCATTGCAAGACCATGACTGTGCCTGATCCACAAACCATTGAGCAGACTAAGTTGGTGTATCCCAAAAGCACCGAAGAATCCTTGGTGGCTACGGCTCAGATTGAGATGGTGGTCAATCAATTGCGTGAGTTGAAGTCCAACATTAAGTTTTTGGAAGGTCAGCAAGAGCAATTAGAGGTGGCTCTTCGCAATACCATGGGCGACCGAGCAGAAATTGTGACATTTGCGGGTGAAACACTCGTTACATGGCGCAGTAGCAAGAGCAGTAAGCGTTTTTCTAGCGAGTTATTCAAACAAGCGATGCCAGATATGTACGAAAAGTTTGTGATTGAACAACCCGGTAGCAGACGATTTTTAGTGAAATAACCTAATGAAAGGGGATAAGATGAGCAATATTGTTAGTTTTACTGATATGGATCAGATGGCAAGTGCGATTGCCCAATCTGGACTATTTGGCATGAAAGACAAGAACTCGGTTCTTGCTTTGATGGCGGTAGCCCAAGCAGAGGGATTGCATCCGGCAACGGCAGCTAGAGATTTTCATATCATTCAAGGCAGACCCGCATTAAAAGCCGATGCCATGTTGGCACGATTTCAAAATGCCGGTGGTAAAGTGGATTGGAAGGACTATACCGATGAGAAAGTTACAGGCGTATTTAGTCACCCCAACGGTGGAGAGCTTGCCGTTACATGGACAATTGAACAGGCAACCAAGATCGGACTTGTCAAACCGGGTTCGGGTTGGCAAAAGTTCCCAAGAGCCATGCTCCGATCCAGATGCATTTCGGAAGGTATACGATCGGTGTTTCCGGGATCGGTTACTGGATTTTACTCACCCGAAGAAGTAGCTGATTTTGAACCGACCAAACCCAAAGATATGGGTTCAGTTGTGGTTGACCAAGCAACCGGTGAGATTGATCTCAATACCATAGCGGAAGATATTCCAGAAGCCACCAAGGTCGAGCCAAAGCCATTAAAAGGCAATGTGGGCGATTTGGTGCATAAGTTGTATCTTTATGTGCCAGGTCAGGAAGAACCGTATGCAACCTTTTTAAATCTTGACGATTGGATGGAAGGATTTATTGATATTTATCGCAAGATAATGGATTCGCCCAAGCTAGATGAAAAGGAAAAAGCGAAGAAGTACAACCAATTGCGGGGAGTAAATGATGGCTTTACACGCACATTTAATGGCACACAAACCGCAAAATTTTTAAACAAGATTTCTGAACAAAGGAGCAACTGATGGCTAATGGACATATCGCCCAAATGGGTAAAGGGGTTTTATTTCAAAATGAAAAGAAAACCAATGAACGATCACCGGATTGGAAAGGCACTCTTTTGCTTTCCGAGGATTACAAGGCTGGTCAAACTTTGAAGATTGCTGGTTGGACTAAGAACACTCCAAAAGGACAGTTGATTAGTCTTTCTGAGGACAACTGGAAACCCCAGAATCCGCAGCAATACCCAAAAGAAGTCAATCGTGTTGAAGATGGTGAAGTTCCATTCTAAGGAGAGGAAAATGAAAAAATTTATTTTGGTGGTAAGCGTCATGCTTTTTAGTATTCAAGCCCAAGCGGCCATTCGGTGTGCGCCAACCTCTGGCGGTGGAATGTGTTGTTGGGATACTGCCACAGAAGGACCATTCAAACCGGTCAACTGTATGTGACTTTATGGGGGAAAGCCAACTTCACACTTGCATTACCCTAGGTGAGTACCCCACCTTTTTATGATTGTTTTGGATTTGCCGTATCCACCATCCATTAATAACTATTGGATTGCTAGTGGACACCGCAGATTTATTAGTAAGCGTGGTCAGTTATTTCGGCAAGAAGTTTTAGTTGCGTGTTTGCAAAGGAGAGTACCAAAATTGGGTTCACAATCTTTGATGGTTCATATCATTTTGAAACCACGCAATAAAAAATTGATGGATATTGATAATTGTGCAAAAGCAATTCTTGATAGTTTAGAAAATGCTGGTGTATTTGATTCCGATGTCCAGGTGCAACGCTTATTAATTGAACGCGGAGAGCCAATGAAGAATGGTGGTTGTCAAGTAATGATTGAAGTAATCCCCTCTAGTCCAGAGGAGAATCCGCAAGGATAGTTAGGTAAGGTGCGCCAGCCACCTTTCTGGACCGCTGGCATCTAACGGGAGAATGTTATGGAAAATAATGTAACTGAAATGCGAGTGTTAACCACCGCTGATATTGCCAAAGTATTCATTAGTCATGTTGATTCGCACAAGAATACAGACCTAGATCGTCAAGATTATTTTGACTTTGCACGAGCTATTGAGCTTGAGGTTTTGAAAAGGATTCAAAAATGAACATACCTTACAACACAGGCAAGGTCAAGATTGGCAGTAGGTATGAGCCACCTAAACCAAATTACATGGATGAGGATTCCGAGTTAATTCAAAGTGCTATGCTTGGTTTGTGGGCTAAAGAGCGCAGATTGCAATTGAAGTTATGGGGTTATTTCATTCTATTGATTGTTGGTATTACTCTTTTAATGGCTTCCAAATGAAAGACTTTAATGATCCAGATGATAGTTTTATGGAGATTGTTTGCAAGGGCTTAATCATCTTTATGATGGTTTTGATTGCCTTCCTATTGCAATGGGTGTTTACCAAAATATGATCTCTTATTTATCTGACCTTGAAACCTACCAGATTGCATGGGCAGCAGCTGACCGATGCAAGTTCAAAAGCAATCAGGGTTTAATCAATTACAAACGCGTAGATCAGCGTAGGGATAACTTTGCTACCGCCAGAGAAGGATTGACTGGTGAGTGGGCGGTTGCCAATGAACTCGGTTTATCCGTAAATACTGAAAATTATTTGGGGGGTGATCCGGGTTGGGATTTTGAATATTACGGCTGGAAGGTCGATGTCAAAACTACCAGAGCCAAACTATTGCTATTTCAATCCATGAGTAAATTTGTTGCTGATGTGGCCGTATTAGTCAAGGTATTAGATGATGATACGGTACGCATTTGCGGTGCAATTAGTAGAGATCGATTTGCTCAAGTGCATGAGATTCGCAATCTAGGCTACCAAGACAACTGTATTGCAACGATTGACCAATTAACACCACTAAAGGAATTTAAAGAATATGCAAGAAGAAACCCAAAAGCCTAAGATTTTTATTGCCACGCCCATGTATGGCGGGATGTGCGCTGGATTTTATACTCAGTCCATTATCCAACTATTGACGACTTGCCAAGCCAATGGGGTTGATGCAGAGTTTAGCTTTATGTTTAACGAGAGCCTAATCACTAGGGCTAGAAACTCATTAACCAATACATTCCTCAAGACCGATTGTAGTCATTTGATGTTTATTGATTCGGATATTAAGTTTAGGGCAGAGGATGTGATCCATATGATTCGAGCCAACAAGGATGTGTTATGCGGTATCTATCCCAAGAAGGAGATCAATTGGTATTCAGTCAAGGCTGCCATGGATCGCGGTGTGCCATTCGATCAACTCAAGAGCCATACAGGTAGCTTTGTCGTAAACCTAGTGAACTATGTGGGCGAGGTCACCGTACCAGTCCATGAGCCAGTTGAGATATTCAATGGCGGCACAGGATTTATGTTAATCAAGCGTGAGGTGTTTGAGAAGCTAGGGGAAGTAGTGCCAAGCTATTCCAATGATGTGGTTGATTTGGGTGGTAAGATGGCGCAATCTGAGCCAATCAAGGAGTTCTTCACCACTTCGATTGAGCCAGGAACAAATCGTTTGTTGTCCGAGGATTATCACTTTTGCCGTATCTGGAGAGAATCGGGCGGTCAAGTCTTTGCAGCGCCCTGGTGTCAGCTAGCACACATCGGCACATATACATTTGAAGGTCAACTAACACCAGCGAGTTAACATGAAAAAACATACCGTGAATGGAAAAGAACTTGAGTTTAATGATGAGAACTTGGTAGCGGTTTACCAAAACCAATACCGTTTGTATGACCGTTTCTTGCCACACCTTGCTAGTTATCTAAATGGTACGGTCGTGGATGTGGGTGCGAATTGTGGTGCATTAGCAGTAGCCATGGGCGTGAACAATCCAGCCCTAGAGTTTGTTTGCATTGAGCCAGAGGACAAACACCTACAGCACTTGCATAAGAATGTGTTGCAAATTAGCAACAAGGTTCAAGTGGATAAGGCTAAGATCGGTACGCAGTTCAAGCTGCTTGATAAAGTGCTTGAGCAGTTTGAGGTCAAGGACATTTGCTTACTCAAGGTGGATGTGGATGGGTATGACTGGGATGTGTTGGATAGCTATTCGTTTGCACAGAAGCCACCCATTTACATTGAGGAGGACTTCAAAGAGCCATGGCAGTACGACAAATACTATGAGATGAACGAAAAGCTATCGGATCTTGGAT
>JACCDP011295505.1_pt1 | contig 11303 bp, 7 predicted proteins | sample 7445841 | NCBI WGS metagenome assembly JACCDP01 (sample SAMN15323441, study PRJNA562643) | freshwater metagenome | isolation source: river surface water | place: USA:Blue River Watershed | collected 2017-08-17
CTGCGTTAAGCAGCCCTTTTTTTGTTAGAGGCAGTAAATCTTTTTGCTATTGACAGTAAATAATTATGTGGAATTATGCTGTCCAATAATTTGTTTTATATAATTTAGCACTCATGTTTAAAGTATCTATGCGTTCAAGCATTTTTGCGGCTGTACTTTTTGGATTGATGATTCAATCTTGCTCTATTGAAAAAAGATACCATAGCGGGGGTTTTAATATTCAATGGTCTAATAATTTTTCCAAAGCCACTTCTAGCAATACCCAATCCAATATTCAAAAGTCTACAGTTAAAAAATCAAGAAAAGACAATAATGAATTGTTAAAAGGAAACGAAATCACAGAGAGTGCTCAAAAACAATGGGTCTATGCAACCTCTGTGGCCGTTGGAGATATTACTCAACCGGGGAACCTCAGTAATATTTCCGTAAATACTTTACCCAAATTCTCAAAATTGTCGAATTCCGAAATTTCCAAAAATTCTCCATCTTTCCAGGCTATTAAGAATTTACCCAAAATCAAATTGCAAACCCAAGCCAACAATGCCAGTCGTAGTTCAAACGTATTGCTAGGCATTTTATTGATAATTTTAGCGGGTTATTTTGCTTGGAATATTTCTATGTTGTTGGGTCTAATCATTTTTATTGTGGCCATTTTCGTGATGAGCTCGGGCAAGGAAAGAAACAGAAATTCGGATAATCGCAATTCGCAAAATAATGACGATAAAGGTTCTACCTTAGTAGATGTAGTTTACTTAAAGAACGGTGGAATATTGGTAGGCAGTATCATCGAGCAAATTCCCAACGAAAGTTTGAAAATCCAAACCAAAGACGGTAGCGTATTTGTCTATTCAATGAATGATATTGCCAGAATTGCTAAGGAAAAACGCTAAATAATTACCTGCCTGGCATTCCGTGAGGCGCAAAAGGCATGCCGCCTGGAGGCATAGGGAATCCGCTTGGATTGTTAGGTGCTCCACCGTTTTTGGTGCCTCCGAACTGACTCAATTTATACGTAAATGTAAGCATGACGTATCGGGTGAGAACCGTTGTTCTGACATCCTCAAAATAGGCCTGGGTTACATTTCGTTGTATCGATCTGTTTTGGTTTAAAATATCGTACATCGAGAGTCTGAATTCGCCTGCATTTTTCTTTAAGAATTTATATCCCAATCCAGCATTCCACAAGAAAAACTGCTGGTTAAATCCCGTTGAAAAACCACTGTAAAGCTGGTGAGAAACATCGGTATTGATCACCAATTTGGAAGTGGGCATGAAATTTATAGCCAATCTACTGCTTTGATTTATATACGTTTGGTTTAATCCCGATTGCAGCGAATTAATCACTTGGCTATAACTGCTGTTGCTGCTCACAGTAAAGTCGATTTTCTCGGAAATATTACTCGATAGAACTATTCCCAACGTTAAAACAGGATTAACCGCATAATTTAATAGCTCCGGCCCGTTTCCGTATTGAATTAGACTTGGAGTTTTGCTCAATGTAGCACCCGCATTGGTATTGAAATTAATTTTCTTAAAACTTCTGCCCCAAGAAATAAAGGAACGCAATGTATAATATCCGCTTAGGTTCACCGGTACAGTAAGTTGACCGCCCGGCGCCAAGGTGATACTGTCGATATCCCCAGCGGTAAGATCACCTAAAGAAATTGTGTTATCGCCGCCACCGTTGAATATAGTTTTGTAGGTCAGATGATTGTTGGTAAAACTGCCACTCAACATGGCAAAAAAGTTTCTGTTTTTCTCGGGCAATACGGAAAAATACCGCACGAACATGGAATGATTAAAATCTTGTTTTAACCCTGTGTTACCAATACTCAGCTGCAACGGATTGGTATTATTAAGTACCGGTTGCAATTGATCAACGGAAGGCGCATTGTTGGACGTAGTGTAATTAAATCGAATGTTCTTCTTAATTCCCACACGGTAAGTTGCTTGCAAGCTAGGTAAAATTGATAGAAATTCGCGTTGAATAGGAGAGTTTACTGGGAATTCCTGTTTGCCATCCAACAAGGCAATTTGTCCGCGAATCCCCGTAGTTACCGTAAGTTTATAGGTTTGTAGAATATGGTCAAATCCGGCGCGATGGCTCGTGTAGCCGTTGATAAATCTGCTCGATAAATTTGTATCGAGCACGGTGTACAATCCATTGTTTACCAGGTCCTTTAAATAGGTAAGTCGATCGTTATTGTTCTCATTAAAATTACTCTGTACGGTAAACGACAAACTGTGATTGGAATCCAATGCTTCTGTAAACGTGGAAGAACCCGAGAAGGTTCTATTGATTTTAGTGTTTTCGCTGTTTTGATCGAAATTAACCACTTCAACAAAGGGAAGGTATTTGGTGTTTTCGCTGTTCATCAATGTGGACCCAGTTTGTTTGTTGATGCCAGGATTAAAAGTAAAGGCTACCGTTCTGCCTTTCTTGGAAAACGAATGCCTGTAATTCAATCCAATACTCCCATTGATCCCCAGATTTGTATTGTTAGTGGTGTTGGTAAGTAGCGATAATAATTCGTTGGCATCGCCACTGCGCGTTTGTGAGGATATGGGTGTGTTTCTTACGTTATCTTGAAGGGATAAACGCGGAGTGATTAAAATTCTATTGGACGAATCTAAATTCCACGTAAGTCGGGCATTAAATCGGTGATTGATGTTGTTGGAATTGGCAGGATTATTTTCTTCGTAGGTAATTCCATTGCTTTGTCCGGTAATGTACTGTCTATAGGTATAACTCTCGTTGTTGTTCTTGGAAATATTGGTGAAATAACTTCCGCTGAGTTCCCATTTTTCTTTGGGTCCCCAACTATTGGAGTAGTTAATGCCCCATGCCGACGTGGTATTGATGCCTTGTTGGTTTCCAACGAAAAAGTCACTACCTCCCATCATTCTACCACCCATCATGCCGCCCATACCCATACCGCCTCGCATTCCACCTCTACCGCCACCGCCCATGGCACCCACAATATCTTCAAAGGAGAAATTCTGTTCGTTGATGTTGTTCGCTTGGTACAACAACGTTAATCTTCGGGATTGTTTAAAGGTGTTGTAGGTTAAACCATTTTTGTATTTGGTTGCAGCGCCTGTACCACCCAAATGATTCCCGATACCCCCGTAAAACCTGCCAAATTTTCCGTTTCTAAATTGCGATTTGGTTACAATATTGATGGTTTTGGAGGTGTTCCCGTCATCAATACCTGTAAACATCGATTGGTCGCTTTTGCCATCAAATACTTGAATTTTGGAAACAACCTCCGCGGGTAAATTTTTCAATGCTGCATTGGGATCTTCTCCAAAAAACGGTTTTCCGTCTACCAAAACTCGCTTAACTTGTTCGCCTTGAGCTTGAACCTGACCGCCACTGGAACTAATCCCTGGCATTTTGGCTACCAAATCCTCTGCCGAAGCATCGGGGTTGGTTTTGAATTTGGTGGCGTCCATTTCCGTGGTGTCGCCCTTTATTTTAAATGCTTGGGTTCTAATTTCCACGGCCGACATTTTCAAGGCAACGGGAAGTAATTCAATAGGAGGGAGAAACAAAGTTATTTTAATGCCATTTTCGTTGCGTTCAAAAGTAGGTTGAAGATCAATCCAAGCACGGTAGGTAGTGAAATTGGAACCTTTGATTTCAATTGCTCGTTTCAGAAAACTTCGATCCGACGACCTCATTGCCTCCCGCAAATTGCGAATCAATGGATTACCGCCGATAATAAATTGTGGATTCTCATTCCACCGAATAACCACTGTGTCATTATTCTTTGAAATTTGAGACCAATTATTCGTTGAATATGCATTTAATCCCCAGCAAATACTGGAATCTTCCGTTGTAAACCATGCAGAATCTATGGATTGATGGTGATACTGACTTTTTATATTGGCAATTTTTATACTCCGAATGTTTGGGGTAATGCCTTCTAAATGCATAGGAATTAGAACAGGTATGGAAACTGGGGGACCTTCCATAACGGGTTGGGCAAAGGATTTGAGGATCATCATGGAGAATCCCAACGCAACCAAAAGTTTAATGGAGTAAACAGACCTAGGTAAAAGCATAAAACATACAAAGGTCTGCATTTTAAAGGATGCAACCACAACCATTAGACGTATTGGGATAAAAATGCGTTTAAAATGACGATTGGAATTTACAAAACTGTTTTAATGTTTAACTTCGAAAAAAATAGTCTGCTATGTTTTTTGTTATATCCAAAATTGTTTCTTTTCTGCTCAAACCGTTTTTTTATATTCTATTGCTGTTTGGCCTTTCCTTGTTAGATAGATTTAAACCATGGGCAAATAAAATGCGGGGAATCGCTGTAATTTTATTATTCTTTTTTGGCAACCACGTAATATTCAATGAAATTTTAAATCTGTGGGAAGTTGAACCCAGTTCTGCCAAGCCCACCGCCACGGTGGTGGTGTTGGGAGGGTATACTACCTACGACCATGGAAGAAAACGGATGGGTTTTAACGAAGCTGCCGAACGATTTATATTTCCGCTTCAAATGCTATGTTCGGGCAAAACCCAGCGTTTGATTTTAACCGGGGGGTCGGGGAATGTTTTACGCAGGGATTATTTCGAAAGTTCTGCAGCCAAGGCCTTTGCCATGGAGTTTGGACTTGCCGATTCTCAATTATTGATGGATGATAAATCGAGAAATACATGGGAAAATGCGGTTGAGACGAAAAAAATACTGGATAGTTTACACCAAAAGGAACCGGTATTGCTGGTTACTTCTGCGATTCACATGCGCAGGAGCATGGCCTGTTTCAAAAAGGCTGGAGTTTCTTTTATCCCTTATGCCGTGAATTTCCAATCCCATGCTGATCGCAGATATTCATGGGAGGCCATATTACTTCCTTCGCCCGGGACACTATCCCGATGGGATGCCTTAATACACGAATGGGTGGGGTACATTGCTTACAAACTAACAGGTAAGGCCTAATTACCAAATGCGCAAAACTCGGCCAATAGAAATACTGTTGTTTGGTAATCGATTTAACCGTTTGATTTGGTCAACGCTTACCCCGTATATTTTGGAAATCGAATACAGGGTCTCGCTGGCTTGCACTTTATGGTATTTGGGCGATGTTTTTACCGGTTTAACCACCGTATCACGTACATAAATCACTCCCGTATTGCTCTGGGTAGGATTTGAATTGGGTGGATTGGAATTGGGAGTATTGGGGAAAACCGGGTTTACTATGATTGGACTTTGAGGTCGTGGTTTGGGTATTCCATCGTTTTTGGTATTTTCAACAGCCACCGTGGTATCAGGAATGTTCTCGTTTTTTACAGCAGGCGTTGGTACCGAAATGGCAGGTTGAATAACTTCTACCACCTTGCCAACTTTGAGTTTTTGACCTGGGTATATGTAATAGCCCCGAAGATTGTTCCAATTCTTTAAATCGTTGGGCGATATATTGTATTTCGAAGCAATACGGTAGGCGGTTTCCCCATATTTAACGATGTGGTACTTCCATGTTTCTTTTATTATTGGAATGGCGGGCAAAGTATCCTTAACCGGCTTTTTCAATTGTTTCGCAGTGTCGATGGGTTTTAATATCAAGGATTTGCTGGGTAATCGAGTCAGTAGATTCGATGTTGCAAGATTTAAATTGTGAGCTTTTATGGAAATACCTTGAGGGGATAACTGAATGCTGTTCGACTTCAACAAACCTGAATCTATCCAATAATAAGAAGCGTTTTGTCCGCCAGATACGCGATGCCAATCCCAAACAAGCCAATCCAAGGCTATACTTTTATAAAATTCGTTTCGTAGTTGAGAAGCAAATGCTGTGAGCTCGATTTGAGGTTCCTGATTCCGATTGATTTCCTGAGGTAAGGTAACAACAAAAACAGTTTTGGGAAGATAGCGCTTCAAACTTTGGTAGTAACTTCGGAGGGATTGCTGTATCCAAACGTTGGATTGATTCCGAAAGAAGTCTTGCGAAAGGGCATCAAAAATAATAATCGACGGATTTAATTTTTGTAAGTGGACGAAATGCCCGTCCAAATTCATTGTCCTTTGTAAGGAAATCCCACGAATACCTATGGCATGCCAAACCGAAAATTCAGAATTTTCTATGGAAATTCCATGCAGCGTAAATTGCTTTTGCTTGCCGTTGTTTTTTACGGGTTGAATTTTCAACCAGGATTGGCCGATTGGAATGGGTATTTCTACAAAGGGGGATAGGACGTCTGATTTTGTCTGATATACGGCAACTGTTTTTTTAAACCCAGAGGAAGTAAGCACTTGAAGGTCGAACGATGCATCGTTCCTCTCGCAATAAATACGAATGCGATTGCTATATTTTTGAAGTATCTCAGGTATTTGTACCGTTATGGAACTAGAATTGGCTTCATCGCAACGTGCACTGTATCCGCAAAGTCCGGGTTTGATTAATGGTGAATTTTCTGCCGTAGTTGCATACACCCAATGGCCGGTATGCGAATTTGGAAATACGCTGGGATGAGAGCCGCCTAAGAAAGTAGAAGGGAAAAAAACTCCAGGCGAAATTTGCATTTTTAGTAACCACGACAGACTTTGTTTTTGCTGTGAGATTATTTCTTCCGAACCCAATTGGGTAATCGTAAATCGCTGGTTAAATCGATTTTGCCATTGCTGATAGACCTGATTTACAGCGAGTGATCCTTGGTGCTGAAATACGGAAGCCGACGTATCAATGAACGAGTAGTTTTGGCCATAACAAATAGGAATACAGCATGACCAAAGGAAAATCAATATGGCAAAACTTCGATGTCGCAATAATGGATTACTGAACTTCGTCTAAAATCTTTCTAACCAATTCGTTGGTGGATTTTGGATCAGCCTTGCCTTGAGATTTTTTCATAACTTCTCCAACAAATAAACCGATTAGTCCAACTTTCCCGTTTTTGTATTCCTGAACTTTATCGGGATAATTACTGAGTACCGATCTAATTAGATCTTCAATAAAACTGCTGTCTTTAACCGTAACAAGGCCAAGTTCATCGACTAATTCTCTGGGTTGTTTATTGGGGTTTTCGATAAGTTTTGGGAACAGCTGTTGCGTTGCCGAGGTATGGTTAATGGTACCTTCTTCTATCAATTGTAGAATTTCTGCAATTTGAAGGGGCGATAAAACAAATTCCTCGATGCCCAATGCATTTTCGTTGAGATAGCCACGAATGGGACCGGTTACCCAGTTGGCGGCTTGTTTGTATTTAGGAATTACAGCAACGGTCTTTTCGAAATATTGGGCACTGTGTTTATCGTCGATTAAAACCGATGCATCGTAATCAGACAGTCCATATTGATTTGTAAATCGATTGTACATGGACCTGGGTAATTCGGGCATCTCCGATTTAACCGAGGTTAACATTTCATCGGTAATGATGGCCGGTGGTAAATCGGGTTCTGGGAAATATCGGTAATCGGTTACACCTTCTTTTTTTCGTAGGCTGAAGGTGGTTCCTGCCAACCCATTAAAACCACGGGTTTCGCCTTCAACCAACCCGCCGTTATTGAGTACCTCAGTTTGTCTTTTAATTTCAAAATCAATGGCACGTTTTACGTTTGAAATGGAGTTCATGTTTTTAACCTCCACTTTAGTTCCAAACTTGGTGCTGCCTACAGGACGAATGGATACGTTGGCATCGCAACGCAAGCTACCTTCTTCCATGTTACCATCGCAAATGTCTAAGTATCGAACCAATCTTCGTATTTCCGAAACAAAAGCATAGGCCTCGTCGCCCGTTTTGATATCGGGTTCACTCACTATTTCAATCAGTGCAGTACCCGCACGGTTGTAATCCACCAAGGTATCGTACAAGTCCTGATCGTGCATGCTTTTGCCTGTATCTTCCTCCATGTGGATTCGAATCAATCGAATGGATTTTTCTTCTCCGTTGGAAAGTTTAATGTCTACATTTCCACCTACACAAAGGGGGGTATCAAACTGTGTGATTTGGTATCCCTTGGGCAAATCGGCATAAAAATAATTTTTTCTGGCGTATCGGTTGTAGCGAGTAATATCGCAATTGAGTGCCAAACCAATCATAATAGCTTTTTTAACAGCCGCTGCGTTGTGTATGGGAAGCGTACCGGGGTGACCTAAACTTATAGGTGAAACTTGTGTATTTGGAAGGGCTCCATACTCAATGCTGTCAGCGCTAAACGCTTTACTCACCGTCTGCAATTGGACGTGAATCTCCAACCCAATTACAGCTTCGTACTTACTTTCCGGTTTCATTGGCACAAAGATAATGCCCACAATTATTTTCAAGTGCTTTTAATGAATTTTTGATTGTAACTTTGAAACAGGCAGTCCGCTCTATCGATCCATTAATTTGGGTAGGAAAGTCCGGGCAACACAGGGTACCGTACTTCCTAACAGGAAGGGGTGAGGCTTGCAAAAGTCTTGCTACAGAAAGTGTCACAGAAAATAAACCGCCTTGTTCACAAGGTAAGGGTGAAAAAGCGGGGTAAGAGCCCACTGACAATGTAGTGATACACTGTCCGACAAACCTTACGGGTTGAAAGATCAAATAAACCTGGATTGAAGGGTTACCCGCCCTAATGCATTGCATGCCAGGAGGGTAGATCGATACAGGCGAAGTGTGAACTTCGTCGCAGATTAATGATAGAGACCAGCAATGGTACAGAACCCGGCTTATAGGACTGCCTTTTTTCAAAAAAAACTTAATAATACCTTGACATGAGTGCATATTATTTGTACTTTTGCACCACGTTTGATAGGATTTAATAGTAATTATTATCCTAATTAATAAGCGAGAATAGCTCAGTTGGTAGAGCACAACCTTGCCAAGGTTGGGGTCGCGAGTTCGAGTCTCGTTTCTCGCTCCAAAAGCAAAACAAAAGCCCCGGAAACGGGGCTTTTCTATTTTATATCGCTTTGGATTTGGTTACTGTAAAATGAATAGGAGTGTAGTAATTGGTTTTATAATGTCTCTATTTTATTCATGGATGTAGTAGATACAAAAAAAAGACGCATTACCAGAATGCGTCTTTTTTTTGTAAAGTTAAAATATAGGTTATCGTAACTGTTTGGTCTTTTTATCAATACCAGAAGAAGGCAATTTGTTATATTTCTTTTTGGAATTACCTGTGGGTGCACCAATTCTAACCATGGCACAACGGAAACCTAAATTGGACTGACTCAAACTTTCTTCTAAGAATCTGCGTGTTCCAGGAGATGCATAGTATAAGCGATCGCTCCAAGATGCACCTTTATAAACGCGGGCTTTGTTATTGATTAAGGAAGATACACCGTAATCGTAGGTCATTTCACCAGAGTTATAATTCAACTCGTCCTTGAAACCCATGTTGTCTGCTTTTTTGTAATTTCTGCGGTTTACATTTTCCGCTTCGGTTACATCGCGGTAGGTTAATCTACCCAAACTATCTTTATCAACAATAGCTCCGTACTGATCCAATACCAAAGTTTTAAATACGTTACCGCGGAATGGCATGAATTCATCAAAATCTTCTAAAGATAGAGGACGGTAAACATCCATCGTCCATTCAGCCACGTTTCCTTCCATGTTGTATAGACCATAAGAGTTTGGCCAATAGCTATACACGGGAGTTGGCACAAATCCTGCGTCATTCAATCCACCTGCAATACCACCCATATCGCCCTTACCTACCATAGCATTCAATCGGATTTTACCACGATCGTTTTCTTTTTGATCTTTGATTCTAACGGTGTAATCGGTCCAGCCGTAGATTTTTTTCTGATCAATGTTGGTGAAATTAACTTCTCCAATATTGTTTTGGGAAGCATATTCCCATTCAGCTTCGGTTGGTAAACGGTATTCAGGTAACAAGATACCATCTTCCATGATGGCTTTTTGTCTGCGCTGATCTTTGTTTTTCTTTTTGCTGTAATCTTTCAACGGAGACTTTTTGTTCTTGGAAACGAAATCAAACTGGTTTGCTAAGTAAGCACGTGTATTGAAGTTGTTGTCGTCAACCGCATCCGTTTCTATTTTAAAATGAACGATTCCTTCGCGGTCTAAGATATATTCGTTAACGCGATCTGTACGCCATTGTGCAAATTCGGTAGCTTGTTTCCAACTTACCCCCACTACTGGATAATCTTTGTAAGATGGGTGACGGAAATAATATTCCACGAATGGTTCGTTGAAACCAAGGTTTCTTCTCCAACACAAGGAATCGGGCAATGCTTTTTGGTAAACTTCAGGATAAGAAACAAAAGTTCTACCCAACCAATACACATAATCCTTATACTGTTGGTTGCTGATTTCAGCTTCATCCATGTAAAAGGAGTTAACGGTAACAGTTCTCTCGGTGTTGTCATTGTTGTGTAGTAGATCGAATTCTGTTGAACCCATAGTGAACGAACCACCTTCAACCAATACTAAACCGGGACCAGTTTCTTGTCCTTTGTACTTGGGGTTGTAATAACCTCCCCATTTGGGGTCGTTGTAAGTTTGACCTGTGGTCTTGCTTACAGGTTGGCGCGCACAACCAGCAAATCCAATCATTGCCGTGGCGACCATCATCCATGCATTGTTTTTCTGTAACACGGTGTGAAATATTTGTTTATTATAACGACAGATAATCTGTATTATTGGCAAATGTAATGTTTTTTTCCATTTTTTACATAAAAAAACCCGAAGCAACTCGGGTTTTTGTTAAAGTGTATTGTGGATGATTAAAATTCTGGACAGCGTAAAGGTTTGAATGGATGTCTTCCGGGAGGTACACACCAATCAATGGTTGCGCTAATTTCATGGCTTGAAGGAATAGCGGTTCTACCATCACTAACGGTGAAATCGTAACTATATCCAAACTTGAATCTATCTTTACGGAATCCTACCAACATGATAATAGCATCTGGATTTTTCTGCTGACCAAAGGTTTGTCTAAACCATAAACCGGTAACCAATGGCCCTTTATTTGCATAAAAACCGATGTTCATTTGGGTGAAATTACGTTGCTTCATGAAAAGCATATTTGGAGAGAAGTTGTTTTGTTCAAATCTACTTCTTGACATAGGAATCACACCACCCGTATGCACTGTGAATCTTCGTGGATGAACTTCGTCTGGATTTTCAAAGAAACTCCATCCAGGTTCAGTGATGTTATGTGCTGCGAAGCCAATGTAGAACTTTTGGGTATACATAATCCAACCCGCATTAAAATTGGGGTAGGTCTTTTGTAAACTTGGGGGTTGTTCACCCGTTGCATTTACGAACCCTTGGGTAGGATCGATTTGGTCTGAAAATCTCAACTTGCTCCAATCCAATGATTTGTTAACCA
>JACCDP011555693.1_pt1 | contig 11302 bp, 18 predicted proteins | sample 7445841 | NCBI WGS metagenome assembly JACCDP01 (sample SAMN15323441, study PRJNA562643) | freshwater metagenome | isolation source: river surface water | place: USA:Blue River Watershed | collected 2017-08-17
AAGTGTGCCTTTGACAAGTAACCAAAGATACCCATGCTTGTTAGTAACATAAGAATTACTAAAGCAGTGGTAAAATAAACTTTTAGGAGAACTGGAATCTCTCTCCAGTTGCGATATAGCCATGAGGCTACTACGAGTTTCGCTGCTTCCAGTGTTCCACCCATAATTGCGATTGGGATTGCTGATGCAGCAAAAATTGACATGAGTCCAACAACTGCGTAGAACGCAGCAATAGAAGAAAGTGCTATCGCAATTAAAAATAACAAATAACTCATTTTAGTCCCTTTACGTGTTTTCTGTGTGTCTTTACCATAATCCACTCATTATACCAATGTTCTTCAGTTAGAACATTATTATCAAATTGTAACTTCGCTTCCCAATATGAACATTCACCTTTAGAAGCACACAACTTAACTATCTCTCGTTTGAAGTGTTCTTTACCTTCACGCTGAACATCTTCATTCAATTCTTTGTTAGAACCGTAATAGGTTTTCCAGTCACTTTCCTTTACGCTTCTTCTTCTACGTGTCTTTCCTTTCAGCGGTGGCTTACTAACCTTGCTGTAGAAAAACTTCTTACCAATATACTTCTTGTTGGATTTTAAATTTGTAATTATATAAACAAACCCATAGAAATCGTCAGGTGGATCTAATACTGCAGCACCATCATATACCCATGGGTTCTCATAAAGTTCATTCGTCGTCGTCATCGTCCAGTTCTTCGTCGTAAATGTCGTGCCCGCAAACTGGGCAAAAGACTATATCTTCATATTTATAGTCATCGCCTTTCACGACAATTTTACCAGAAGAACCGCAGTTATCGCAGTCGTAGTGTTTAGTAGTGTTTGCCATTATGCAGCTTTACCCCAAACATCATCCCAGTTACCAGACAATGCGCCTTTAGCATAATCGGTAACACGATTCTCGAAGAAGTTACCATGCGTTGGAGCATTGATCATTTCTTCAACCCATAGTAACGGATTCTTCTTAATCTTGAAGATTCCCTTAAGACCAAGCGAAATAAGACGACGGTCAGCAATATACCTAATGTACTTTTTAACGTCTTCAGCTGTAAGATCTGGCATGTCGCCCATACTAAAAGCAAGATCGATAAACTTATCTTCGAGCTCGACCATCTTCTCAGCAATCGTATAAATCTTAGATTTAAGATCGTCGTTCCAAAGCTCACGATTCTCCTCTACGTATGTTCTAAACAACTTGATCATGTTCTCAGCGTGCATCGTTTCATCAACGATTGACCAAGTAACGATCTGCCCCATACCTTTCATTAGACCATGACGTGGGAAGTTCAGCAACATAATGAATGACGAGAATAACTGCATACCCTCAGTAAAAGCAGAGAACGCAGCAATATTAGCAGCTACTGATTCAGCTGTACCGTTCTTACTTGAAAGATCCATGAAGTAATCATGTTTCTCTCTCATCTCAGCGTACTCTAAGAATTCAGCATAAGTTGACTCTGGCATTCCTAGCGTTTCAATCAAGTGTGAATACGCAGCAATGTGTAGTGCCTCACGTGCTGAAAAGCCAAGAAGCATCATTCTAACTTCTGGCTGTTTAAAATATGGAAGATAGTTAGTAACATAACCACCAGCAACATCAATATCTCCCTGTGTAAAGAAGCGGAAGATATTAGTTAAGAAATGTTTCTGTGGGTCAGTTAACTTATTCTTCCAGTCCTTTACGTCTTCAAGCATTGGGACTTCAGTGTGAAGCCAGTGTGCTTGTTCATGCTTCAACCATGCTTCATATGCCCATGGGTAATGAAATGGCTTAAATGAGTTGCGCTCATCTGTTATTTTTAGTTTTTCTTTTCTCGGTGCCATCTTAGTCCTTATTCATCTTTCTTTTAAATGCGTCCACCATATCATGGAATGCGGTAAAGGCATCCTTATGCATATGGAATGTTGCTACTTCTTGATACTCTTTTTCTTCTTCGTCTGGTGTGTCTAAGATTTTAACTTGAGTAATTCCTATAACTTCATCATCAACAAACGCCATCATAAACTTATATCTCACATCAGAGTATTCAAAAGTATCAGGATCACCAGCCCCAGTATCCTGTCGAATTGGAACCAACTCGCTTACTGTTTTTTCTCGCTCCATTAAATTATTTTCAAACGTCACCATTATATTATCCTCCATTATACGACTTTTAAAATGTTCATAACAGCGAATTCTACTGCTGCTTTCATTTCCATATTTGATGCTTCTTCATAAACTTCATCAGTTCTGATGATATCTTGTAATAATTCTTGTAGCTCTTCCTTACTAATCTCTCCATTATCATACATTACTTTATACGAATTAGCAAGTTGTATCTTTTCTTCTGCCCATGTGCTCATTTACTTGTTCCTTGATTGAAGTGCCTTTGCGATTGCATCAGCTTGTTTAGACATTAGAGTTACCTTAGCAAGACAAAATCCCTTGCTCATCTCTCCATCTTTTGCTTTGTTATGCAACCCCAAAGAAGTTTCATTGAATGGACGAATAAGTTGCAAAACATCTTTACTCTTGCGAGTATCTGCGTAAATCCATAGCCACTCTTTTCTTTCTTCAATTTTTGTAGTTGTTTCTAACGCTGTCTTAGCATTAGTACAATCCATCTTACCAATCAGGTATCTGATATCAGTTACCGCTGCTGCTTCATTAGCATCCCAAGATGATGGGAGCATATCTTTCACCTTTTCAATAGCAGCGCACCCTGCTAGTGATAGACTAATCAGTAGAATCGTTATTATCTTCATTCGTTTCCTCTTCTAGATAGAAGGCTACCGTTGCCCTTGCTGTTACTGGTATAATTTCATATTTCTCATTAGATGACAAATATATAAGATCGCCTTGTTTTAGTTCTTTTGTTATCTTTGTCTCGCCCATATCAATCTCAATCTTAGCTGCACCTAATGCTTGCCAGAAAATAATATCTCTACTTATAGATTTATTTCCAGTTGATTTTGAACTGAAACTTAAAAGTATATCAGCAGCATAAACTTTTGTTCTTAGGAATGAGTTGAGATTTTCGATGTAGTAATTTATATCTCTTATATTTTCAGCATTCATTAGCTGATAACTCATAGTGCCAATAGGAAACCCAATATTCTTATCATCGTTATCAGAACAATACTGTAGATAATAAACTGGTAAGTCCCATCCGAACTCTGCTGGTATAACATCTTCAAGAATTAACCAAGACTTGTTAACTAGAGATCTATTTAGATCTATCTTATCAACCTCATTTAGCATCATTATTATCCTCATACATAACAGTGTTTGTGTCTCCCAATGCCCATTTAGGGTTTTGTTCAACTACATATTTCTTAGTTGCTACCCTAAAGTCAGGGAATAGCATTTCTTTTGGGTTGCTCGCCGCATCTAAGAATAAGCAGCGATTATTAGGTTGAGCAGCATATTGCCCATTCTCTAATTCAATAAAGTTAAAGCTCTTATGATCCTCTGGCCATTCAGCATAACTTGTGTCAATAATATTTAAATCTGGCGCTGAATGATCAACAGTAAACATATAATTGCCAGAATAGAACTGCTTATCTTTCGCATAAAACTTTGCTGTTAGATTTCGAAGAAATGCTTTCTGAATAACAGTGAAGTCATAACTAAAGCAGTCCCAAATCTGTAAAGTATCTAGAGGTAAAAACTTTGTAGGGTCAATATTCTCTGTGCGTGATACATACGCATGGAGAGGTAGTTTGTCATAAAGTGCGCCATAGTTCGGTAAGTAACTTTCTATTCTAAATGCTTGTCCGCGAATGCTTTTGATTGAAACCCAAATACATGGTTCGTATTCTCCATGACCTTTCTCAAAATCATAGAGAAATTCTTTACGAATATAACAGTGTACTGGTGGTATGTTAGCTACTAGATGTGCCATTCTCAATTAACCTATCTACGAATTTTAATAAGAGTTCATTGTGTCTTCCATTATGCCAGTGCTTAGGCATCCAACTGTGATAGTCATACCAATATCTTTGACTCTCAGGATGACAACCAATCAACCCAATGTTCCCTTGTATAATCGCCATAGGATCACCGTTGCTATAACTAGCCACAACGTCCACATTACCACCAACCATACAAGCACCGTCATAGAAAAACATCCTTTCTAGTTGCCCTTCCCAATTGACCAACTGTCCTTTGGCATGAGGACGTCTTGTGTCTGAGTTTGGTCTTGTGATGTATTGTTCGACTCTGGTTTCGTCGAGAATATCGAAGCAAGACTTATCAGCCCAATAAGCACCCATGCAAATACCAAGATATGGCTTCCCGTTCTGGACGAGACTCCTAATACTACGCACATGCCTAGCAAGAAGTTTATCAAATCTATCGGAATCACCTACTCCTCCTGGAAAACAAATTAAATCAACATCATCAAAGAAATCATCTTCAATCTCATGTTTTGAAAATAATTTAAAATTATACTTTGAAGATAATGCTTTGATGACCCCATTCGCGCACTGTATAGAACAGTTCGGATGTTGCACAAACAAAGCGATTGTCTTCATTTATCCCTCACATGCTAAACACTCAGCTCCTTCTGCCAATGCCTTCAAGTCGATCTCTTGGATAACTTCACGTTCAATTTTCCTAGCGACTTTATCCGCTTTACCAAGCTGCTCAGAACGGCAATAGTACAAGGTCTTTAGACCTTGCTTCCATGCTTGAAAATGTACTGCGTGGAGATATTTGATATTTGAGTCTGGTCTAAAGAATAAGTTGACTGATTGGGCTTGGTCGATATACTCTTGCCTGTCAGCTGCATGCTCAATGATCCATCTTTGGTCAATTTCCATTGATGTTTTAAAGGTATCCTTTTCAAGTTCTGTAAGGAACTCAAGATGTTGAACACTTCCATCGTTGGCGATAATACTTGACCAGACTTCGTTATAATCCAGCTTACTGTCTGCATCACACTTCTCCTTAATAATTTTATCTAGATAACGATTCTTGTTTAAGTGAGAACCTGATAGAGTGTCTTGGCGATAAGCGTTAGCCCTATAAGGTTCAATACTAGGAGAGGTATTGCCCATAATAATGGAAGAACTAGCATTGGGAGCAATTGCCATGAGATGGCTGAAACGATTGCCAGTACCCTTAGCATCTGGCGCTTCACCTCTTTCAGATCCAAGTTCGATATTAGCATCATCGAGTTTATACCTTATGTGCGAAAAGATTTGATTGTTTGAAACTTTAGCCATGACACCCTCGAAAGGTAAACCTCTCTTCTGAAGGTAAGCATGGAATCCTAGCGCACCAACGCCAATACTACGCTCAAGACTAGCAGAGTAAACAGCCCTGGAAATGGCACTAGGTGCGTTATCAATAAAATACTGTAACACGTTATCGAGCATTTCAGCAATGTCGCGAAGGAACAGAGGATCTTTTCTCCAGTCATCAAAGTACTCCAAATTAACTGATGATAAGCAACAAACTGCTGTTCGCTCTTCATTCGTTGGTAGAATAATTTCGGAACAGAGATTAGATTGATTGATACGTAGACCTTTATCCTTCAACCATTGAGGCATCTTTCTATTAGATTGATCAATAAAATGAAGATATGGTTCTCCTGTTTGCATACGCAACTCTAAAATTTTCTGCCACAATTCGCGAGCGGAAACAACATCACGTTTCTCACCACTGTGCGGATCAATTAGTTGCCATGAGTCATCAGCATGTGGATCAAGCATGCAGCGTTCAACGATTTCCATAAATGCGTCAGGGATATTAATACCATGGTGAAGATTCAGAGCACGCATGTTCTGATCTCCAGTTGGTTTACGCATTTCTAAGAAAGGAATAATATCTGGATGGCTAATGTCGAGATAAGCAGCGTAGCTACCACGACGAGTCCTGCCTTGACGATAAGCCAAAGAAGACGCATCGTAAATCTTGAGGTGAGGCATAACCCCAGTACTCTTATCATCAGCCGAGCGGATACCAAAGCCAATGCCGACACCGCCACCAAGCATAGAAAGCCAATTAGTTTCACTAAGATTATCAACTAAACCCTCCGCTGTATCTTCAATATAATTTAAAAAGCAAGATATTGGAAGACCACGCTTACTACGACCGAATGATAAAATAGGTGTAGAATATGATAACCAATGTTTGCTGCTGTAGTCGTAAAGTCTTTGCGCATGTTCTGGATTGCTGCCGAACTTAGCACTAACATATGCGAATCTTTCTTGAGGGGAGGTTTCATCCTCTCTCATATAACTTTCTCTTAATCTAATCTTTCCTAGTTCGTCAAACAGTTCATCACGTGAATAGTCTACCTTGATGCCGTGAACAACACTCTCCATATATTTCTCCAATATTCTTTTTATTCTGAGATAAATTCCGTAGTCATAGGGAATACTTCAGCAATAACTTCTGCGCATGCCTTAGCAATTTCCATATGTTCCTTTTGCGTACCATTAGCGGAACGGAGTTCAATATAGTGAACCCAACTCCTCAAAGTTCCATTCATATAAAGACGAGAGACAGTTAAACCTTCTGGTAAAACTGCTCTTGCTTGTTCTTTTGCGATGCCGTTATCAACAGCCCATTTATATGCTTCTCTTGCTGCAGATATAACATTTATTTGTTTAATTTTCCACTCATGTTCTAGCTCTTGATCCTCAGTCTCAATACTGTTCTGTCTATTCTTAGGATCTTGTAGACGAGCTTCTCTAAGAGAAAAATCTAAATCTTTTGTTGGGTCAGCATAACGCTGAGAAAATTCTTGAAACGAAAAAGAGCGATGACGTAACATTTGACGTGCAATGTCACGAGTAGTTTCAATTTCTAAGCAAGCACTTACCATCTCTAGAGGCGACCAGTGCTTGTGTTTGATTAAATAACGAATTAACTTTTCTGATGTTTCAGTATTTAACTGATTTGATGGATTACTAACTCGAGCACAGAATGCGATTAATTCTTGAATATCAAGATTATCTCCCAATTCTTCTACTGCTTTAGAATAACTAATTAACTTCACATTCATACTTTTCTCCAAGTTGCGAATCTAGCCAATGCATTTAAACCACTGTATGAGTTTTTATTTATGACGTCCAGGATTTCACTTTGCGTCATACCAGATAAAACCATCTCATTAATATCTTTTTGTTGGATAGTTTCTGGGAACATACATACAGTATAACCTACTTTGATATATTTTTCAAGTTGTTTAACAATATCTTTATTTCTTGGTTCATTGTCCATAACAAGAACACAATTTGTTTTTACCCTTTGAATCTCTAAAAGATCAAAAGAAGCACCACTAACAGCAAGACAATTGGGAAGGAAAAGAGAATCAATTTGCCCTTCAACAACAAATACTTTCTTTCCCCAGTCGATCCTGTCCAAACCATAAATTTTCTCCCTATCTTCATCAAGTTTAATCGTAATATATTTTGGTTCTTCTTTACCGAATGCTCTTCCGCTGTAGGCGAAGACCTTTCCTTCTGTCGTAAAGAAAGGGAATACCAAACGTGGAGCATCGTTTTCCTCACTAGTAAATTTAAATTTGATACTGTTCGACCATTTCTTAAATTTTTTACAAAAATAAATTAGATCGAACTTATCCTTTGGTATCTTTCTATTTAAGCAATACTGCACCGCAGGGTGAGTTTCGTCAAGTAAATCTAGCCTCTGAAGTTTAGATAAAACTTCATCCTCTAGTAACTCAGTTACCTGCTTCTCTTCTGGGATTACTGCGCTAATATCTTTGTGCGAGTTATATTTAACTGCACCAGACTTATATCGCTCGATCACATATTCATCATACAAATGTGTGTCTATCTGTTTGATTAGATTGCCAAGGTTTGAACCATAACCACAGTTATGACACTTGACAAACAAATCGCTCTTTGCTCTATAAATGTATCCACGTGCTTTTATTTTATTTTTGGAACTGTCCCCACAGATAGGACAAGAAAAGTTCCAAAGATAATCTTTCTTCTGCTTGAAATTCCTCAAGCGAGATGAAAGCATGGATGCATATTTCGCGTCAATGAATAACATAATAACTCCACAGTGAACATGATATAATTATACTACTATTTTAGATGTAAAGCAAATTACCCCAAAACTTTCAAGATTGTTGGGATTGCTGAAATAATCCAACCTGCAAGAACTGCGCCACCAAGAACCATCCACTTCCACTTTTCAAGAACACCAATTCTTCCATTGATTCTCTTGTCCATGTCGTTCATTCTTTGTAAGATTCCTTCATGCTGTTTATTTGCATCATTAGATATGTCTACTAACTTTTCCATAATCTTTTCATTGCCCTCAGTAATTCTACCATGAACAACTTTCATTTCTTCTTTAAGTTCAGTAACATCTTCTTTTACAATTTCAACTGTCGTTTCAAGTTTAGCAACTTGAATCTCAACATTATCAACAGGTTCTCTTGCTGCAGCAACTCTAGCCATTTTCTTAATTCCTATTGTAAATTTTTTCTTGTTCTTTTACCCACTCTTGTAGAGCTTTTAATTGCTCTCTTGTTTCGTGACAGGTTGTGTAGTTCCCTGCGACTGTTGTTGCGACGGTAGAGAGCGCAACTCCGCTGGGGTCTCCATCAGTGCTGCTGGAGGCTTTGGGAACTTCATTTTTACTGGCACTGTCGTGGAGCACGACGAAACCGTTAGGCACATCGCACTTAGCATCAGACTCTTTAGAAATAAACTCTGGCACTTTTTGAATGATAACATCACCTTTCTCCTTGACAACTACCAATTTATCTTTATACTTTGTTACAATCTTTTCAGTAACTTCGGCTGATTCTTGTTCTTTCTTCGCTACTTCTTCTTTGAATCTTTCAACTTCTGCTAGATATTCTCTCTGTGTCCATAGTCCACCAGTGATAAAGATACCAGCTGTAAATAATAACACACCAATAATTCTAGGAACAAATCTAGGAACTAATGGATGATTAACAAACAAATAAGTTAAAAAACCTACGACCACTAGAGCGCCAGCGACTGCCTGGAACACCCACATTGGTAGTAGGTTTAGCATGAACATTAACACTTAGAACTCCTCTATTCTTGTCACCTGTAATGAGTTATCAAATTTAATTAGTTTAGTAGTCTCTTCACTCTTTAGAACCAAAATAGCATTTGGGTTCTTCTCAACATACTCATAGATCTTTAACATTTCCTGATCATTAAAGTCTAAGCATTCGCCAATATCAACTGGCTTCTTTTTCTTTTGAAATCTTCTAACAATATCATTACCAACCTTGAAAGAACCATATCTCTTTCCAAGTTTATTAACTCTTACTACTGGTTCATTAGTTGCTACTCCTGCTCCAGTAACATTAGCAACTTCTTCCAAGATCTCTTTTAGAAGAAGTTCTTCCTCAACAAATACAATATTCTCTAGATTAATCTTTTGAAGTATTGTCTTAAAGTTTTCTTCGAGCTTCGTTGGATTAATTCGCATCTCATAAGATTCTTTAACCAACCAGAAAGCTGCGACGATAGACTTTAATTTACTCTCACCACCAGGAAGGCGATTAAGAATTCTTTTAACATTAAACACTAATCTATGAAGATATGTGTATGCATCTTTCTCATCAACAGTCTTTAAAGAACTTGTCTTCTTTAAGTTATTACCTTTATCGTCAATGATTCCCAACTTATATGCTTTGGTCTCTTTGAATGGAGTAACTAGCATATAAAGCAATCTAAAAGCGATTAAGTTGTCAACAATTTTTGACATTTATATTTTCCTTAGAGCCTGTATCATACCTTCATCTAATGGGATATCTGAAAGTTTAACATCAGTATCTGGTATTTCTTCTGGCATTCTATTCAGATATAACAAAACAGTTGCCAGAATATCCCAGTATTTCTTATCTATTTTATAGAACAACATTTTAGTTGCAGCATCGCCAAAAACATTGTAAAGGATAATGATGTGATTTAATATCAATCTTTCTCTTAACTCATTATTAGTTCTGTATCTAGTACAGAGTTTTTTAATGTAGAGAAATCTCTTCAAATCATCTTCGAATTCTTGTACGCTATGACATTGTGGGTTGTCATAATTGTGCATAGCGTACAAGACAAAGTTATCCTCACTCAACTTTTGATTCAGCAGCGTCAACTTTTTCATCCTTACTTAGTTCAGCTAGAATCTTTTCAGCTTGCTGTAAAGCTCCGCTTAATAAAGTAATTTCGGCTTGCAAGTTTCCAATCGCAGCACGATACTCTTCGAGTTTCGATTTGTTTTGTTGAATACTTGCTTTATATTTTTCAATATCAGCCTTTAATGTATTTTGAATCTCATTCATAACGAAACCTCATTTCTAATTAAGTTGTTGTATAACCATTACCACCAAGGATGTGCCATGCGCTTCCAAGATAAATCAAAGTAACTGACTCACCAGCAGCATTTAGAACGATAGTAGCATAACCGTTACGCTGAGTTGGAGTAATTGTTACAGTTTGTGTTGCTGTTAATACTAGGTGCTTAATCTGTCCAGCTACACCAGCAGCGATAGAAAGAGATGAAGTACCATCAACAGAAACAACAGTAACTGCTTTGGTTAGATCAACTGCAATGTTTGAACCAGAACCAGTAATAGTTTCTGGAGTTTGATTTAGGCGAACGAAACCGCCAGAGATAGCAAGGTTACCAGCTACGTCTGCTTTTTCAGATGGAGCATTGGTACCGAAACCTACACGGTTAGTTGAGGCATCAACAAACATAGTGTTCGCATCGGTGTCACCACGGAATTGAACATCGTTTGCTGGGTTTTGAACTTTGTTGAAGATAACTGGAGTGTTAAGATTTCCTAGGAAATTCTCAACAGTTAGTTTCTTATTTGTACCACCCTGAACAATAGGGATTAAGTCTGCGGAAGCTGCGCTTGTTGCTGCGGTTAGTTCCGATATTTTCTGATCTGCCATTTGATTCTCCTATTCGATTATAATGGACTTTAAAACTGGGGAGCTTTGTTACAAACTCCCCACACCTCTAGGTAATTATATTTATTAAGCGATTGTTAATGCTACTGCGCTAGATGTAACAGATGTTGCTCCAGTTGCAGAAACTACAACACGGAACTCATTACCAGTTACGTACTCAGGGTCAGTATCTTCAACTGTTAGTGTAGCAGCTGTTGCACCAGAGATAGCTGCCCATGTTGAACCAGCATCAGTAGAAACTTCCCACTGATATGATAGTGTTGCGCTACGAGTTGCTGTTGCTACAACAGTAAAGGTAGCTGCAGCTGGAGATGTTACGCTTGCTGCTAATGGTTGAGTACCAATAGTAAT
>JACCDP011432927.1_pt1 | contig 11301 bp, 21 predicted proteins | sample 7445841 | NCBI WGS metagenome assembly JACCDP01 (sample SAMN15323441, study PRJNA562643) | freshwater metagenome | isolation source: river surface water | place: USA:Blue River Watershed | collected 2017-08-17
AAAGACCGCAAGTTAATTTATATTACAAAAGAATTAAATGATATTGATGAAGAAATATCTTATGGTGATTTAAAATATAAAGATATTCCAGAAATCCAATATGAAAAAATATTTGAATTTTATGGAATTATTGATTCCGCAATTGAACAAATGAAAGAATATTTCACTTTAATTAAAACAACCTGGTGGATAATTTTTGATTCAATTAATATAATTCAGCACAAAAAAATTGACAATATAAAATCCGGTTATTATTATTTTAATATAAATGGAAAATTATATGTTTGGGAATATAAGATTAGGCATTATAATGGGGAAAAAAAGATTAGACACATCTTAATATATGAGGGTGAAAATTGTGACATAAAAGATATTATTAAAGGAAATAAAAGTTTATTTGAAGTTCAATATGATAAGAATGTTCCATTAAATGAAACATTATTACCATTAATAAAAAGAAAAATAATATCATATGTTTCACAAACAAAAAAAATGACAGTTGTAAAAAAAATGAAAATACTTAAATAAAAAAATATGAATAACTTATCAATTAGAATTACATTAACAGATAATAAGGGTTGGAAAGAGACTAAAACTATAAATTATGAGCTTTATCAATCTGAAAAATTTCTAAATCCGGAGAATAATATTATTGAACATTCAATTGAAGACTTGGTTTCAGATTATAAAAAGACACTTGAAAATAAACAAAAAATTAAAGAAATATCAACAGAATGGAGACCGTAAAAAAAGAAATGGTTAATCATCCTAGTCATTATGGAGGAGATAATATTTATGAAGCAATTAAAGTTATTGATGCTTGGAATTTAGGATTTGCTTTGGGTAATACTGTGAAATATATAAGCCGAGCTGGGAAAAAAGATCCAAATAAAGAATTGGAAGATTTAAAGAAAGCAATGTGGTATCTCCAACACCGGATTAATCAATTAGAAATGAAATAACAAAGAACCCTACATGGGTTCTTTTTAATTTAAAGATATTTATAATAAAAAATAATATGAATATTTCGGAATCAGAATTAAGAATAATATATCAGCAAGAGACAATTAAAAACAAATTCAATTCCCTATCTAAAGAAGATAAGGGACTATTTTTTGAGATGTATAATGTATTAAATCCGGTTAAAGTTATTACTGAAAGACAATGGTATAATACAGTTGGGGATGTTGCCGGGATTGTGGATCCAACCGGAACTATTGATTTATTAAATGGAATCAGTTATTGGAGGCAAGGTGATATATTTTCAGCAATATTATCTTGGATTTCAGTTATACCATATGTGGGGGATGCGATTGGTAAACCAGTGATGGCATTTCTAAGAGCAGATGCTAGATTATTAAAAACATTAAATGCTGCTGCAAAAGCTAAAGATGCTAGAAAAATAGCACAATTAGCAACAACTAAAGGTTCTTGGTTATTAAAATTTTTTAAAACAATATCAAGTTGGATTGGAAAATTATTTAAATTCTTGGGTAAAGCATTTAAAAGAGGTGTAAATAAAACAATTGCTTCTGAAGTAGATAGTACTTTAAAAGTGTTCCAGGATGTTGGTAAAAAAGTTAACACACCACAGGCTGATATTACACCACAATTACAACAAACTCAAAATACTATCAAGGAAATACCAAAGGGTAATGATCCTTTAAACTTTTTAGATGATTTATTAGGACTATAATATGAGAAATTTAATTAGAAAAATATTAAAAGAAGAATTCCAGGAAGAAAAACTTTGGGAAGTTAAAATGGATATGTTTCATGGTGGCGATGATCTAGATGATGACTATGAGAAATATTATAACATGCTTGAAATTTATAATAAATTAAAAGATAAAAAAGGATTTACCGGAATTAAAGTTCATGGTAATTTATTTTTTTATCAAAAATCAATTGACCATTTTGAAGATATTATAACTGTCACTGGTGATTTAACAATAGAGGATTGTAATATTCACACACTAGGTAATCTTACTTCTGTTGGTGGTGGTATTAATTTAAGAAATGCAGTAATTGAATCACTAGGTAATCTTACTTCAGTTGGTACTTATTTAGATTTAGCATATACTACAATTAATTCACTCGATAATCTTAAATCTGTTGGTGGTGGTTTGGACTTAACTGGAACTATAATTGAATCATTAGGTAATCTTACAACTGTTGGTGGTAATTTGGAGTTATATGATTCCGAAATTGAATCATTAGGTAATTTAATATCAGTTGGTGGTTGGTTAGAATTAGGTAATGGCTCAAACATAGATACACCAATTAAATCTTTAGGTAATCTAAAATATGTTGGGGGGTTTTTAAATTTAAAAGATACTCTGCTTTCAAAAACAACAACAGAAGAAGAGATTAGAAAAAATGTAGATGTAAAAGGAGAAATATATTTATGAAAAATTTTGAATTAAACAATAAAATAATTAACTTATTAAAAGAATATAATAATAAGTTTGGAATTATTTCTGAAGCATCAAAGAAAGATATATTAATAAATAAATTGGGAGCATCAGAAGAAAATGCAAAAATATTGGATGATATATTTGGTCCATTATCAGTATGGATTGCAAAAAAAATAGGTGACCAATATATTAAAATCTATCCAAAGGAATATTCAACATTGAAAGATGTTTTACGTTCTTTACATTTTAAAGCGGCATCTTGGAGAAATCAGTTTACATCAATTAAAGATTATATTGTTGTTGGTTTAAATGGAAATAAATCATCATTGGATAATTTGAATTATATTGAAATTTATTCAGAATCCAAATTGTGGCATGATAGTTTAAATGTTGGTAATGGTAAAGTTAATTACATTGAAAAGAACCCAATTATTATTGATTTTAGGGACGAAAATGGTGAAGGATATTATTGGGTAGATTTACAGACAAAAAATTCAGAAGAAGAGTGTGAAAGAATGGGTCATTGCGGAAGATCTAGCTTAGGTACGTTATATTCGCTTAGAAGTTATAAATCATTACCCGGAAGTGAGTTTAAAATAAACAGAAGCCATTTGACCGCAGCCATTGGTGAAAATGATGGCATTTTATATCAATTAAAAGGGCCAAAAAATTCTAAACCAAAAGAAGAATACCATAAATACATTTTACCACTATTTGATTATGTTTTAGATGATATTAATGGTTATTTAATTCAGGGTTTTGGTAGTGAATATAATACTGCTTCTGATTTTAAATTAAGTGATTTACCTTTAGAAACATTAAAAATTCTATATGAAAAACATCCAAATTTATTTACCAGCCGGAAGTTAAAAGAGAAAATGGCTGAGTTGGGGATTGAAATTGAAACAGAACCATTACCAACATATTTTGATGCTGAATTTGTAGTATCTTATATAAGTAATTTAATTAATGGTGATATATTAATATCAGAAAAGAAGACATTAAATGGTCAAATAAAAAATACATATTTATCTGAAGCAATAATAATTGTTAATAAAAGAGATTATGTTATTGATTGGTTTGAAGGTCAAATTGAGATGCCAAGTTGGGATGAAATTTTATTTAATTATGTAAATAATGAATTAATAGCTTTAATTAATAAATTCTTGATTGAAACATATCCTGATCAACTTGAAGATGATGGAATTTATAATAAAGAAGAATTAATATCAATTATTGAAGAATTCGATACAAATGATGATATTAAAAATTCATTATTTGATGCCTACTCAGATGTTTTTTCTTTATCAGTAGATAGTATTATAGATGAGTTGTTATATTCATTACAAGAAACTTTAGAATTTTATGGAAGCGTTCAATTTGATGATGGATATGTAAATATTTATGGTGATTTATCTGAACTTGTAGATATTAATGACCCAAGTATTATAGATGTTTATAATGAAATTGAAGAGTTAGATGGTGAAATATCTGTAAATTATGTTTTTGAAGCTTTAGTTAGTAATAATTTAATAACTAAACCTACTTGGGAAATGCCTGACTTTGATAATATAGAAATAGATATTGAAGAATTTAATAATACATTAGAAAATTATTTAAAATAAAAAAGCACAAGATTATTCTTGTGCTTTTATTTATATACTAACTTACCTTTTTTTAATTTTATTTGACTATATTCGTCAATTAATAATTCCTGGGTTTTTATGTTATTCCGATCATATAATGAAAATCCACAATTTAACCATTCTGTTATACCATTGTGTAAAATTCTAACATCAATAAATCCCATCATTTTAAGATATGAATAAGCATATTTACTGTCAGTTTCATTTAAATCATATAGAATAACTGTTGTGTTTCTATCCAACATCCATATTTTATCTAAATTAAAATTATTAAAACTAATTGATTTTGAATTTAAAATATGACTATATTCATTTTCTTCTTTTAATCTCAAATCAATAATATTCAATTTAGCTCTTGTTGTAATTAAACAATTTAAATCTTCTGAATATATTTTAACCGGATTAATAGCTTTTTTATCAATATCTAAAATATAGTCTTTAAAATCCGGTAATTCACTTGGACTTACAAATGGAACCTCATCATATTTTGAAATATAAAAAGGATCCGGTTGAGCATTTAAATTCCCAACAATAATTAAAATAAATAAATAATATAGTTTAGATACTGACATAATCACCTTCTTTAATACCGAATTTCTTGCAAGTGTTTCCCTTTAATTCCAATACCGTTGACCCAAATCCACAATAACTTTCACATTCAGCTTTTTTACATGGGGGACAATTGTGGTAGATTTTGGAAATCTTATTACCATCAATAAATATTATATCTAATGGAATGATGCAATTTTTCATCCAAAAACAATGCTTATCCACTGACATAACAAATAACATGCCATGATAATCATTATCAAATTTCTTACCCATCATACCGTTTTGTATTTCAGTTGGGGTTGTCATTACATCAACATTAAATATTCTGTTCTTAATTTCAATTGTTATCATAGATTTTATATTAAATTATTCCCTTTAAGTAATTGTAAGGCTAATTCCCAATCATATTTGGCTATAGTTGTTAGGTTATTTAAAATATCATTATCAACTAATTCATTCATCTTTTTTAATGCTTTAATAACTATATCATCCGGATTTACCCCAATATCAACACCCCAATTTTTAACATTCTTAAATTCACTTTCATCATCAATAACTGCTTCGGTGCCATCATCATACAAAACAAACATTTCAAGTATATCCATTTTCCAAATACGTTTAGCATCCGGTATACTTAATGTTAAATAAAAATAATCATTCCCATCTTCATCAGGTCTATTAACTAAATTTTTATTAAAGCTTTTAAGAATCTTTTTCCAGAATTTAAGTTCATTATTTTCTTCAGATTCAATTAACGTATTTTTAGATTCTGTTATGATACCTTGTCCTTTTGCCAATTGTAATGCTAATTCCCAATCATAATTAGCAATATTTATTAAATTATTTAATTTATCATTATCAATAAATTTTTTCAATTTTTCCAATATATAACTAAGCATATATCCTATATCTTGAATACCAATTGGATTATCATCATCCATTGCATCATCAATATCATCTTCTGTCTCAACTACTGCTTCGGTATCCCATCGAATAACTAGCATTTCAGCCATAAAATCTTCAAGAATCCAAAGAATTTTAGCATCAGAATATCTTAAGTTTAAATACTCAAAATCATCTTCATAAACAATATTAGCCTCAAAATTATTTAATAATCTCTTCCAAAATTTAAACACATCATTATCTGACTCCTCACCTAACAAATTATTTTCTTTTATAATTTTTAATTGTTTTTCCGTTATTTTTATTTTCATAAATTTCTAATATTTATAATAATAAATATAAAAATATGTTAAAACAATCGATAAAAAAAGTTTTAAATGAACAATACAGGGAGAAACATTTTAAATTATTTGCTGATTTAATTTCTAAAGATTTAAAAAAAGATACGAAAGGACGTTTTATTTATTTTTTGGGTAAATATAGTAGTGAAAATTTAATAATTGTTGATGGTGATATAGCATATTGTTATACAAATCAACTAAATCGTATATTAAACAGACATTTTGAATTTAGTTTAGAAGATTTTAAAGCAAATGTTGAAGATATTGTCAAATACATATTAAAATTATATGATATTAATGTTAGTACAGTTGAGGATGTATTTGACAATCTGAAAAAAAATAACAACTTAAATGTGCTTTTACCTGTAATATTTGATAAACTTAATAATGTATTTACTGGGCACATTAATTATTATTTATTAGGTAATGATACAATTTTTATGGTTGAATATGATACTGTTTATATTCTTGAAGATAACCTTTATAATAAAATTGGAAAGTCATTAGATATATCATATAAAGATTTCGAAATAATTGCTGAAAGAATCGTTGAATTATTATTAAATGAGCTTAATATTAGTTACAAGCAAATTAAAGTTATTGAATAGTATGATTATAGATAAAACAATAGAATATTTTAGTAATTTAAATTTAATTTATACTGAAACAGAAAATGTTGCATATGTTTATTATCAGGATAAAAAAATATTTAAAGTTGATCGGACAATAAACGATATTTATGTTAACAAAAATTTTAACTCATATCTAAAAACATTTATTAGTTCTGAATTTTATTATAAAATAAATGCCGGGTTAATATATTCTATTTTAGAACGATTCAAAAAAGATGGTTTATGTAAAATAGATATTGACAATTTAACAATTGTTGATTATTATATTGATGGGTATGAATATGCTATACCGCCATCTAATCATGTTGACATTTGAAGAAAAAACAATTAAAGGTTTATTATTTTTAAAACCAACAATAAGAGTTTACCCGGAAGCCCAAGAAGTAAATCCGGGAAATATTGATGTTACCCATGTTATTGGTCATCAAAGACCATTAAGACTTAACTGGGTACCAGAAATGTCTCAAGATCTTACAGCAGTATATGGTATTGATGTTGAGGCTGAATTAACAGCATTATTATCAAGTGAAATTGCTAGAGAAATTGATAGAGCAATTATGAGTGACTTATTCCCAATAGATATTTCTATTTTCAAGCAAGATGAAATGATTCGAATTGAGAATTTATTTATTAAGGAAGTGTCAACCTACATATCAACCAAATTTTATTTTAAAATATTTAAAAACTTAATTAGAGAATTATTAATAAAATATGGTTATTCAGAATATATTAATTATGAAATCATTAATATCGACAATAATTAATTCATTAGAGATAATACATTATGATGATATGTTTGATAAAGCAATAATGTATACAAATAAAAAAGGGGAACCTTTACTATCCCTCTCACCCCAACTTGGGACAGTCTTTATTTTAGAACCTTTTTTAAACTTATTAACCAAAAGATTACCAAAAAATTTTATAGATCATTATTTATTGGATATCGTATTTTATTTGATAGATAAGAACATAAGTACTTATCAAAATATTAAAATAATGGACACATTCCCAATAAAAACATTATTTAATGGAAAAAGAAGTGAATATACCCCAAAATATATTTGACAATATAATTTCTTTTTTATATGATTATATTAAAATCATAAAATACAAGAAGTATAATAAAATTAATGACTACTATTATTATGATTTAATCACCAAACATAAAATAATTTTCACAATTTGTATAGATAATGGAACTATTTCTTATTATAAAGAATTTATTGAAGTAGTTGAAAACATCTTACCAAGAAATTTCTTACTAAAAAACATTGAAAATATAATTATTTTACTAATTTTAAAAATATTTCCTAATTTAGAAATTCTAAAAATCAATGAAGACGAATAGCAGATTTAGCATTTTGTATGAAACCTTTGTTAGTAAAGGTATTATCAGCAATAATGAATTAATTAAAATTATTAACACAGACCCAACAACAATTATCCAAGAGGATGGTGAGTATAAGGTTGGTAAGTACTCAAATTGGTTATTGAGAACTTATATAAAAGCATATGAGTTGAATTCCGACTTTGAGGTTGGAACAAAAGAATATGAGTATCAGTTAAATGATTTCCGCCACCAATTTATTGATGACGTTGAAATTAATAAATATTACTTAACCAAATATGAAAAGTTCAAGTCTAGAATTGTTGATGAAACAAAGCGTGACATCATGAATATTATGGGTTTTAGTGAACTAAAAAGTTTAGAAATTTATATTACCAAGGATGGTCAAAAAGCTAGTCTTTCCGATTATAATGGTAAGATTAAATTCAATTCTTCTGTTATTGAAAATTCAAATATACCACCAAGTGAAAGGTTTAGATATCCGGGTTCAGAAATTCTTGCAATATCTGAAAATTACACCCTAGTTAAAATTTCAGATAAAACTGAATTAGGTAGAAATGCGGCAGTATTTTTTGGTGGTCGTCAAGCAGGTGTAACTCAACCTTGGGATAATAAAAACACTGGTGATCATTCTAACGAAAGTGTTTGGTGTACATCTGTTGAAAACAGTACACATTTTCAGAGATATATTGATAGAGGGCCACTTTATATTATCTTATCCAACAAAGATAATAAGGTTGGTTCATTTACCAAACTACCAAAAGAAAGATACCAATTTCACTTCCCAAATAATGAATTTAAAGATAGGACAAATACCTCAATTGATATTGAGAAAGAACTATCTTCCCGTAAATTCAAAGACTTCAAAGAAGTATTAAAGCCGGAATTCATGAAAGATATTACATCTGGTTAATTTAATGTTAATGTCAGTAATAACGAAGCAAGTATTGTTTATGAAAATGTAAACCCAGGTGCTGTAATGAAGTTCGTTAAAATTTATGGTGAATCAGAACTTGAAAAAATTAATCTGACAAAACAAATCCAGGACGAAATTAAAAAATTAGATTCAGATACAAAAATCATTTATATTGCTAACAATACAAGTGAAGAAATTTTTGTAGATATTCCTGATTTATCAAGATTTGAGAATTTGGAATCGATTAAGATTGAAAATTGTGCGAAATCAATCGCTGGTTCTTATCTGAATTTGAAAAATCTTAAATTCTTAACGCTAACCAATAATAAAGATTTGGAAAGAATTCCGGATGGTATTGAAACTTTGGAAAATCTTCTATTCGTTTCAGTTGAAAAGTCAGAAAAAGTAAAACTCAGTGAAGAATTTAAATCAGCATTTATTGAGTTGGATTCGCCCGGATTTTATATTCTAAGAGAAAATTATGAGGAATAAGTTATTTCTTATGCTTGGGGTAATATTATTGTTTTTTTCTTGTAAGAAAGAAGCATATGTTGCCCCAAGCAATAAAAAAATCCGGATAACACTCACAAATAAGGTTGAAATAATTTGTGATAGAGTTTTTGAAGATAAATTCTTAAAAAAATATATAATTGATTTGAACGATGAAACTGATGTAGTAATTAGCTTTTTAGATATTAAAAAAATTGATACGTTAGATTACAAGTATTCTGTTCAGGATTCGTTATTATATTATAATGGGTATAAGCAAGGACAAATAGATTATGATAACAACATAATTAAATATAAAAAGATCACCCAAGATAATGGTGAAGTGTTATATGAAAAAGTAAACTAATTTACTTGAAATCGGCATTGCCGATTATTAATAAAATTACCGAAAATGGAAAATATTAATTCTTACGAAGATTGTGAAAATAGTCTTTATATTTTTGCTAAAACATTAGCAAATGTGTTCAATAATGGTTCTGGAATGATAATTGAATTATCAGATGGAATAGTTTGTCCAAATCACCCGGAAGCTAAAAAAGTTCTTGTTTATCATTTAGAAGGTGTTGTATATATTCAACCAACAGATGATAAAAGATTTGAAGATGGTGATTACATTAATGTATTCGATGATCAAAATTTGAATTAATGAAACTAGATAAAGAAAATGAGTTTTTTGCAAATTATTTCAATTCTGACGATTATAAAAAATTTGTAAAAAATGAGGCCAACAAACTTAAAATAAGATTAAGGCAATTTAAAAAGTTTAATCAAAAAACTAAGAGTGACCCCAATTTCTTAAACGATTTTATCAGAAAAATAATTAAAAAATATAATTCAATAGCATATCGTGATAAATTTTTTAATAATGGTTTTGAGCCACCAGAAAAATTATTTTGGGAATTATATCAATATGCCGAAATTTATGGCAAAAGATTTTTTATCATAAACGATAATTGTTTTAGATATTCTTTAGGCGATTATGTGTTTACAGTCATTCATGGTCAAGGATCGCATATTCTTGTTGAGAAAATTTCAGATTTTAATCTAGAAGAAAGATTATTTACATATGAAGATTTATTAAATTTTAAAAATGAAAGATAAAATAAGAATAATAACTGAAATTGATTCATATATTTTAGAAACAATTGAAATTTTAAAAAAATCCGGGCATAATCCTATTGCGGTATGTCCTAGTATGTTTGATGAAGTTGTTTATATCTTCAACACACCTGAAGAATCTGATGTTGCATATAATGAATTTGAAAAAGAAAAGAAACAGATTTTAGGGTGGTGGTCTGATGTGAAAGGATTTGATGAAGGTATTGACTGGTATAATAAAAATGTTGTGGATGTTAATTATATCTTTCCGGTTTATGTTATTGATGAAATTTTTCTTAATCAAACATTAAAATAATATTTTCATATGGAATTTTTTATGAATTGTCTTATTATTCTTAGCTTGATTTTAATATTCGGTGGAATTATAATAGGGTTTTTAAGTGAAGATGATGGTGTTGGTTGTTTATCTGTTAGCGTAGTGATATTAGGGTTTATTATTGGACTAATAGCTATTGGATGGAAAGAGAGTCGTGATAAAATGAAAACTCCCACAGAACCAAAAAATATTTCTAAAGTGAACTATAATTCTTCTATTGATGTTGATAGTATATATGAATCTGGTTATAGGCGAGGTCAGATTGATTGCCAGAATGATTCTTTTAGATATAAACGGATTATGAATGATGATGGCGAGGTTTATTTTCAAGAACTTAAATTAAAATAATCTAATATGAAACCATTAAATTATCATCACCAAATTTCATTTTGGGAATATCAAGCATTCGTTGGACAAAGTATCGGTATGAATTCAAAAGAATGTTGGGAACTTCATGAGAACTACAAGCAAATGTTCAAACTTAGACAAATAGCAAGAAGATGATGTTTGATAATCCAGAAAACATAGGACCAACTGAAATACTTAGAAAGATTAGATCATTACATTTCGGTCCTAATAGAACAAAAAGAATTAATTT
>JACCDP011044384.1_pt1 | contig 11300 bp, 8 predicted proteins | sample 7445841 | NCBI WGS metagenome assembly JACCDP01 (sample SAMN15323441, study PRJNA562643) | freshwater metagenome | isolation source: river surface water | place: USA:Blue River Watershed | collected 2017-08-17
CCCGGGACCGGGCGCGGGACGCGGAGATGCTCGTGTCGATGCGTGCCGCGCGCGAGGGCTGGGACGGCGCGCCGAGCCCCGACGTCGCCTCCTCGGGCGACGCGGACGGTTCCTCCACGCCTTGATGCGGGGCCGGGGGGCTCTGCCCGCCCCCCTCGCGGCCGCCGCTGGGCCTGACCGGTGGCTAGCCGGTCGGTTCGCGCACGAGGGCGCGCTTGCCGGGCGCGTCCTTCCAGCGCTCCCAGTCGGGCAGGGGCGCCTTCTTCCTCGCGAGGACAGGAAGCGCGCGCGCGAGGCGTGCGTTGAGGCCGATGTACTCCCGCCATGCCGCGGGCACGTCCTCCTCCGCGAAGATGGCCGTCGTCGGGCACGCCGGCACGCAGGCCTGGCAGTCGATGCAGGCGTCTGGGTCGATGACGAGCAGGTTCTCGCCCTCCCGGAAGGCATCGACGGGGCAGACTTCCACGCAGTCGGTCAGCTTGCAGCGGACGCACGGCTCGGTCACGACAAAGGCCACGGCTTCCTCCTGGATGGTTCCGACTCTCCGAACACGTCGAGGAGCGACGCGGCAAGCGCCGGCCGGACCTCGTCGACCGACAGCGCCCGCGCGGCTTCCACCGACATCGTCGTCACGACCTCCGCGTCCATGCCGCACGGGTGGATGCGCCGGAACGCCTCGAGATCGCAGTCGACGTTGAGCGAGAGCCCGTGCCAGGTCACCCAGCGTCGGCACGCGATCCCGACGCTGCCGAGCTTGCGTCCCCCGACCCAGCAGCCGGTGTTGCGCGCGTCCCGCCCCGCGTCCAGCCCGAAGGCGGCGCAGGTGCGGATCAGCACGTCCTCGAGCGCGTGCAGGTGCGCGTGGAGGTCCCGGCCGGCGCCGTCGAGCTGCAGGATCGGGTAGGCCACGAGCTGTCCGGGCCCGTGCCACGTCACGTCGCCGCCGCGCTCGACCTCCACGACGGGCACGTCGCCGGGCGCGAGGACGTTGTGCGCCGCGTCCCGCCTGCGTCCCACGGTGTAGACGGGGTCGTGGGTGCACAGGAGGATCGTGTCGGGTGCCTCCCCGCGCGCGCGCGCGTCGACCAGCTCCCGTTGCAGCGCGTGCGCGACGGCGTACGGGACGCGCCCGAGATCCCTCAGCTCGGCCACGGGATCGTGGCCTCCACCGCGTCGGCGACGGCATCGGGGGAGCCCGCGGCGTCGATCCGCACGACCCGCGCGCCCCGCTCGGCGAGGCTGGCGAGCGCGGCCTCGTAGGCGTCCCGCACCGCCACCAGCCGGGAGAGCGTCTCGAAGCGGTCCCGGGTCCCGCCGCGGGCCACCACGCGCGCGAGGCTCGTCTCGGGCGCGAGATCCAGCATGACGACGAGGTCCGGCACCTCGAAGTCCGCGTTGAGCGCCGTCACCCAGGGCAGCCCGCGCACGGGCGCCTGGTACGCCAGCGACGACGCCAGGCAACGGTCCGAGAGCACCCACGCCCCGCGGGCGCGCGCCGGACGCACCACGCGCTGGAGGTGGTCGAGGCGGTCGGCGGCGTAGAGGTAGGGGAACACCGCGTCGTCGAGGACGTCCGCCGCCAGCTCGGCCCGGATCAGCCGCCCCACGGGGCCGTCCGTCGGCTCGCGCGTACACACGATGTCCGCCGCGGGGAGCCTGCGCCGCACCGTGTCGGCCAGTCGGCGCAGCTGGGTCGTGCCTCCGGAGCCGTCGAGCCCCTCGATCGCCACGTACATGCGGCCGGCGTATCCCCGCCCACGCTGCGCCGCCCGCACAGCTTTTTGACGCACGCACGCGTTGTGGGGGCGCGCATCCCGGGGCACCATGGGGCACCCCGGAGCCTCCATGGTCCTCTCGCTGCTCGGCCTCGCCCTCGCCGCTCCCGCGCTCCCGGAGGACGCACGCGCCCGCCACGACGCGCTCCTCGCCTCCTTCGACGCGCATTTCGCCCCGGGCGCGCACGCGCCGCAGCCGGGCGCCCCGGCGCACGTCGGGTGCCTCACCGGGTTGGTCGCCTCCCTCAAGCAGGACTGGGACCTGTTCTCCCCGGCCGAGCGCGCGCGCATGACGCGCACCCTCGCGCCGTGGAAGGCCGACCTCATGGAGACGCCGTCCGCCCCGCCTCCGCCGCCGGTCGCCACGGAATCCTGCCTCGCGCCGCGCAAGGCCAACGCCCTCGCGGGGGAGCGATTCGTCGTCGAGTACGACGACGGCACCTCCGAGAGCAACGTCCAGCGCCTGCTCACCGCGCTGGAATACAGCTACGACAAGGAGGTCACGGAGCTCCGCTGGCGCGCCCCGATGGGCGCGGGGAACTGCCTCCTCCCCGTGTACATCGAGCCGAGCAACCAGCAGTCCGCGTACACGACCGTCGACCGGTGCGCCGTGGGCTACTGCCCCTACATCGTCGCGTACAGCGGCTCGTTCGCGGACCTCTCGTGGGCCGACACGATGGCCGCGCACGAGTTCAACCACGCGCTGCAGTACAGCTATGGCGCAGCCACGGAGTTCTGGTGGTGGGAGGCGACGGCGACCTACGTCGAGGAGAGCGTCTACCCGTCGTCGAACTGGTGGGCCTACTACGTGACCGGCTACGCCCAGAACCCGCAGCTCTCGCTCAACGCCAGCGATCAGCAGGACCAGGACATCTTCTGGCACATGTACGGCATGGCGATCTGGGCGTTCTACCTCGATGAGTACCAGGGTGGGCTCGCCACCGTGCAGGGTACCTGGGAGGCCGCGCGCCGTGCCGGCAACCGCACGGACGTGTACTTCTACGGGGCCTGGGATGCGCTGGAGGACCTCGACATCGACTTCGAGGAGGCCTACCTCGACTTCGCGGTGCGCAACGCCACGATGGAGTACGACGCGCATCGGATCCTCCCGCAGGTCGACACGGTCGGGCGCGTGCGCGCTCTGCCGGCGTCCGACACCGTCGCGGGGGCCACGCGTCCCCAGGGCTACGGCCAGAACTACATCCCCGTGGAGGGCGGGCTCGGCGCGGGCATCCTGCGGCTCACGGTCACCGGCGACGATGCGGTCGCCTGGGGTGGCGCGATCATCGCGACGGCCGACGGGCGGACCCTGCGCTCCGAGGTCGCCTCCGCCGAGGCGGGCAGCGCGCTCGTCGTCGAGCTCCCGGACTACGGCGGCGAGGAGCTGATGCTGATGGTCACGCCGCTCGCGCAGGACGAGCGCCCGCACGGCTACGACTGGACGCTCGAGATCGTGCCGCCGCCCGTGGACGCCGAGGAGTCGGACAAGGGCTTCCTCGGGTGCAGCGCCGCGCCGGGCGCCACCGGGGTCGTGCCGCTCGCGCTGGCCGGACTGGCGGGCGTGCTCGGTCGTCGTCGTCGTCGCGCGTGAGCGGGCGCGTCGCCACGCTGGACACTGGGGCGTCCGGCGGGTGACACTCGGGGCGTGACCCCGCCGCGCGCCCCGTCCGAGACCTTCTTCGACACGCTCGTGCCGGAGCCGGACGCGGCGAGGGGTGTCGCGCCGCGCGCCAGCGAGGATCCCGACGCGCCGAGGCACCCCCGCTACGTGCCGACCATGCTCCTCGGGCGGGGCGGCATGGGCGACGTGTGGCGCACCTGGGACGTCGAGTTGCAGCGTCACGTCGCGCTCAAGGTCCTGCGCAGCGAGCTGCGCGGCCGCACGACGCTGGTGGAGCGTTTCCTCGCGGAGGCGCGTGCGACGGCGCGGTTGCAGCACCCCGGCATCGTCCCCGTCTACGACGTCGGCCATCTCGACGACGGACGGCTGTTCTTCACCATGCGGGAGATCGGGGGCTCGACGCTCACGGTGCTCGTCGAGGCGGTCCACGCGGCGTCGTCGCCGGGTGCGTGGGAGCCCGCGGCGGGGGGGTGGACCTTCGCGCGGCTCCTCGACGGGTTCCGTCGCGCCTGTGAGGCGGTGGCGCACGCGCACGCCCGCGGCTTCGTCCACCGGGATCTCAAGCCTGACAACATCATGGCCGGTCCGCACGGGGAGATCCTCGTGCTCGACTGGGGCATCGCGGCGCTCGCCGAGGGGGCCTCCGGCTACGACGACGACGCGAGCGGAATCTTCATCCGCGCCGCGGGGGCCCTGCAGGCCGCGGCGCCCGGCGCGGGGGCCGGGGTGGCCGGGACGCCGTCGTGGATGGCGCCCGAACAGGCGCGCGGGGAGCCGCCCTGCATCGGGACCGACGTTCACGCGCTCGGCGCGGTGCTCCACGCGATCCTGCACGGGGTGCCGCCGTACGTCGGCGACGAGGTCCGGGCGATCCTCGCGGACGTCCGCCACGCGCGTCGCACTCCGGTGCGGCCCGAGCGTCGCGTTCCGGCCGAGCTCCACGCCCTCGCGGAGGCGTGCCTCGCGCCGTACCCGGAGGATCGGCCCGCCAACGCGGAGGTCGTCGCGGCGGCCATCCGGGACTGGCAGGAGGGGGCGCGTCGCCGCGCGGAGGCGGACGCGCACGTCGCCCGCGCGGAGGTGCTGCGTGCGGAGCTCGCCATCGCCCGGGACCACGCGCACGCGCGTACCGTGGCGGCCCGGGGCGCCGGGGAGGCCATGCCCGCGTGGCGGCCCGCCGCGGAGAAGGCGGGGCTGTGGGCCCTGGAGGACGCGGCCCGCGAGGCGGCGGAGCATGCGGATTCGCTCGAGGACGCGCTCGTGCGCGAGCTGGACATGGCGCTCGTGCGCATGGGCGACCATGACCGGGCGCACGCCGCCCTGGCGGCGTTCTTCCGCGACCAGCTCGCCGCCGCGGAGCTTCGGCGAGACGCCGCCGCGGCCCGTCGCGCCGCGGAGCGGGTGGCGCGACACGATCGGCTGGGCGCGCACACGCGGTGGTTGCGCGGGGACGGGGCATGGTCGCTCCGGACGGACGTCCCGGCGCGGGTGACGCTGTCGCGGGTGGTGGAGCACGGTCGGCGCCGCGTGCCGGCCGAGCCCGTGGATCTCGGCTGGACGCCGATGGTCGCGCATGGGCTCGCCATGGGGGGCTGGCTCGCGGTGCTGCGGGCCGAGGGTCGTCCCGACGTGCGCGTGCCGCTGTTCGTCGACCGGGAGGAGCACGTCGATCTCGGTCGGCTGGTGATCCCCGCGCGTCACCCTGTGGGCACGGTGTTCGTGCCCGGCGGGCCGTGTCGGACGGGAGGCGGCACGGCGGGCCGCCCCGTCACGCGCACCTGGGTCGATTCGTTCTTCCTCGACCGGCACCCCGTCACCAACGCGGCGTGGATCGACTACCTCGACGACCTCGTCGCGCAGGGTCGGGAGGCGGAAGCGCTCGCGGCCGCGCCGCACATGCGGGGGGTCGTCGGCAGTGTCCTCCTGTACGGCCGCACGCCGTCCGGCGGGTTCTGCCTCGTCCCCGACGCCGAGGGCGACATCTGGGCGCCCGACTGGCCGGTGATCCTCGTCGATCCCGCGAGCATCGAGGCCTACGCCGCATGGCGCTCCGCGCGGGACGGTCGTGCGTGGCGCGTGCCGACGGAGGACGAATGGGAGAAGGCGGCGCGCGGGCCGGACGGGCGGTTCTATCCGTGGGGGGACGCCTTCGACGCCTCGTGGGCGAACGTGCGGGAAAGCCACCGTGGACGCCCGCTGCCGGCGTCCATCGACGCGTTCCCCGGCGACGAGAGCCCCTACGGTGCGCGTGGGATGGGCGGCAACGTGCGCACGCTGTGTCGCGCCGCGGATGGCACGCGCGTGGCGAAGGGCGGGGCCTGGTCGATGTTCGTGCGCTACAGCGACGCGACGCGTCGTCCTGTCGTCCCGGACGGTACGCGGCTCGAGAGCGTCGGCGTTCGCCTCGCCTGCGACGCGTCGGATAGCTTGGCGTGACCCACGGAGCCCCGATGGCCCTCTTCGTTCTGCCCGCGCTTCTCTTCGTCGCCTGCGCCCCCGCGCCCGACGGGCTTTCGGGCGACGAGGAGCTCGGCGTGCTCCCGGGGGACCGGGGCGTGGAGGACGGTGCCGGCGGGATGAACGACGACGCCGGTGGGGCCGTGGGCTCGGGGACGGTGGCCGCGTCGGTGTCCGGGTGGATCGCGACGGCGGTGGTCCTGCCCGATGCCGACGCTGCGATCGCGGCCGGCACGCTCTCGGCGCACGCCGGGGGCGGTGTCGTGGTGTGCCAGCACAGCGACCTCGTCGCGCCGTGTGGCACGCTCGCGGGCACCGACGGCTTCGCGTGGGATGCGTCGACGTCGACCGGGACCTTCCGCTACCGCCTCACGTCGGACGGCACCGACACGATGTGCCGCTGGACGGTCTCCTACGCCCTGCTCGGCGTGGACGCCGGCACGCTGGACGTGTACGTGGACGCCGACGGGAGCGTCCTCGACGGGGCCGCCACGACCGTCACGATCGCGCCGGACGCGTCGCGATGAGGTCGGGGCTCCGCGCCGCCCTGTTCGTGCTGGCGGTCGCCATGGCTACCCCGGCGCGGGCGGCGGACGCCGTCCACGTCGTCGAGACCGCGCCGTTCTCCGCGCGGGACGCCGCCGACAAGGTGCGGGACGCGGCCGTCGCCGCGGGGCTCCCCGCGCGGGTGGTGCGTCGCTTCTCGCTCGGGCAGGGCTGGGAGAACGTGGTGATCGTGGAGAGCGGCACCCCCGACGCCGCGCGCGCCCACGCCGTGTCGCTCGCCAAGCTCGCCGCCTCCCCGGTCAAGGTGCTCCGCGACGAGGACGGCCGCTGGGTCGACGTCGGCGAGCCGGTCAGCGCGCGCCCGGACGCCGCGCGCCCGGCGGGAACCGTGGCGGAGCTGCTCGCCCGCGTCGAGCTCGCCCACGGGGGGCGGGACGGCGGGGCGCGTGGGCTCGCCCGCGCCGGTGCGGTGCACCTCGTGTTTTCCCGAAGCGTCACGGCGGCCGGCCGTACGCGGCCGGTGCGCCACGACTACTGGCGCGATTCGACGGGGCGTCGCCTCGCGATCGACGCGGACGGGGTCGGGGTCGACAGCGTCGCGGTGGCGAGCGCGGCGGGCGCGTGGCTCAAGACGCCGGCCGGCGTGGTGAACCGTGACACCGGCGTGCTGCTCACCTCGGTGGATGCGTTCGCGCCGGAGGCCGTCCTGAACCTCGCGCTGGACCTGGTCACGGCCCTGCGGACGCCGGAGGTCGAGCGGTTCCGTATGCTGGAGGGTGCGGAATCCGGTGTCCGCGTCGGCAGCGGCGGCGACGAGTCCGAGCCGGGGTTGTCGTTCCTCGACGTCGATCCGGCCAGCGGGCGCATGCTGCGCGCCCGCTACGTCACCGAGGCCGGCCCGGTCACGATGGAGGCGGCGGGCTGGAAGGCCGCGGCGCCGGGCGTGGTCGTGCCCACGGAGTTGACCATCGAGCGCGCCGACGGGAGCCGTGAAGTGCTCCGCATCGAGCGTCTCGAGGTGGCCGAGCGCGTGCCCGCGAACCTGTTCGTCCGCCCGGGGTGAGCCCCGCGGATGTGGGCGCGGGGTCGACGCGACCGGCGCAGGACGGTACGATCCGGCCACGCTCCGGAGTGCCCGTGTCCGTGTCCCGCGCCATGCCCATCCTCCTTCCGTTCGTCACGGCGTGTGGCTCGTCCATCGCGCTGAGCCTGGTGGACACCCGCCCTGAACCGGCCGGCGACAACTGCGCGGCGGGCGGCGTGATGGTGCGCTCGGGCCTCGACGTCGACCAGGACGGCGTGCTCGCGGATGCGGAGGTCGTGGAGACCACCTACGTGTGCAGCGGCGTGTCGGGTACGGCCGGTGCCGACGGCGCGCCCGGCCTGGACGGGGCGGTCGGCCCGATGGGTCCGATGGGTCCGGAGGGCGCCGCCGGTGCGCCGGGTACCGCGGGCGACGACGGAAACGACGGCGTGGACGGGAGCGACGGCGTCTCCATCGTGTTCGCGCAGGAGAGCGCGGGCGTGCTGGACTGCCCGGCCGGCGGCACGCGGGTGCGCTGGGGCCACGATCACAACGGAAACGGCGTGCTCGACGTGGTGGTGGACGACCCCGACACGGCGGAGGACGAGTCCCTCGCGAGCGAGGAGGAAGGGTCCTTCGTGTCCTGCGACGGCGCGTCGGGCGTGGACGGCCAGGACGGCGCGCCGGGTCAGGATGGCGTCGACGGCCAGGACGGCGCGCCGGGTCAGGACGGGGCCGACGGTCAGGATGGCGCGGGCGGTCAGGACGGCGTGGACGGCCAGGACGGCACGGATGGTCTCGACTCGCTCGTGGCGCTCGAGGAGGTCGCGGCGGGCGGGGACTGCCTCTACGGCGGCACGCGCGTGCTGTCGGGGCGCGACCTCGACGGGGACGGCACGCTCGATGCCGAGGAGGTCGAGCAGGAGGCGCTGGTGTGCAGCGGCCCGCTGGTGGGCGATCGGGTGATCGACGGGGATCTCGAGGTCCTCAACGCGTTCGACCTCACGCTGCTCGACGGCGTGACCGAGGTGACGGGCACGCTGTCGTTCCCCTTCGACGTGCCGCTGACGAGCGGCTCGATGAGCACGCTGTACCTTCCGGAGCTCCGCCACGTCGGTGCGCTGACGATCTCCGGGACCTCCTCCCTCCGCAACGTGTACCTGCCGTCCCTGCGTGTCGTGGACGGCGACCTCACGCTCGTCGGAAACATGGGCCTGTCGAGGCTCACCACGTTCCGCGCGCTCGAGCACATCGGCGGAGACCTCGACATCCGGCACAACGGCCTCCTGATGGACCTGGGCGGCTTCGCTGCGCTGTCGGACGTGGGCGGCGACGTCGACATCGTCGGCAACATGTCCCTCGGTACGATCGGCGGGTTCGACGCGCTGACCGCCGTCGGCGGCGACATGACGCTCATGCTCGCGCGCCCCGCCGTCATCACGGCGTTCCCGGCGCTCGAGAGCGTCAGCGGCGCGCTGTTCCTCGACGGCACCACCAACGTCGATCCGGCCGGGAGCTCCCCCGTGTCGCCGCCGCTGTTCCCGGCGCTCACGGACGTCGTGGGCGCGGTCACCGTCGGGGGTGGGGTGTCCGCGACGGGCACCTTCGACGGGTTGCACGCGCTGGAGAACGCCGGCGGCGTGGACGTGGCGGGCAGCGCGCTGACCGGCCTCGACGCGTTCGACTCGCTCGCCATGGTGGACGGCGACGTCCTCGTCCATCACGCGGCGCTCCTGGGCACCCTGCCGGCGTTTCCCGCGCTGACCTCCGTGAGCGGCTCGCTGGCGATCTACTCGCTCGACGCCCTCGTCGAGGTGGACGGGTTCGACGCGCTCGACACCGTCCACGGGTCGCTGGCGCTGGACGGGATCGGCACGAATGACCCCGCCTCGGCGATCCGCGGCTTCGGCGCGCTCACGCACGTCGGCGGCAACCTGGCGATCACCGACGGGTCCTTCCGTACGCTGGACGCGTTCGATTCGCTCCACGACGTCGTGGGGGACCTCGTCGTGAGTGCCTCGACGGAGCTGACCACGCTCGCGGGCGCGTTCCCGGAGCTGGTCGACGCGCACGGAGAGATCCGCATCGAGGACAACGCGCGCCTGCACACGGTGTCGGGCTTCACCGCCCTCTCGTCGTTGGACGGAGCGCTCGTGATCGCGCGCAATCCCGGGGTCGGCGGCACGCTCAGCGGGTTCCCGGTGCTGCACGATGTCGGTGGGATCGAGGTGATCGGCAACGGGTTCGTCGGCGTCTCCGGGTTTTCGCAGCTGAGCGCCGCGTACGGCCATGTCATCTTCAACAACGCGAGTGTCACCAGCTTCCCGACGTTCCCGGGCCTCACGCACGTCACCGGCGACCTGTGGCTGGAGCACGCCGCGATGTCGCAGGTCGACGGGTTCGAGGCCTTGCGCTCGGTCGGGGGGGTCCTCCTCGTCGAGGGCTACCGCGGGGACGGCGGCACCCTCGGCGGCTTCGGCGCGCTCGAGGACGCGGGCGCGATCTTCATCGGCTACAACGACTTCGTCGCGATCGAGGGGTTCGAGAGCCTCACGACGGTCCGTGGAAACGTCCACGTCGTGGACCACCCCTACCTCGCGCGTGTCGACGCCTTCGGCGCGCTCGCCGTGGTGCTCGGTGGCCTGGACGTGCAGACGAACCCGCGCTTCTGTCTCGATCGCGTGGATGCCGCCTTCCCGGGTGACGTGAACGTGGTCGGCGCGCGCCAGGCGTTCGGCAACGGCACCGACCAGTGCGGCCTGAGCGTGTCCGGCACCGTCACCATGGACCACGCCGCCACGTCGCGCAGCTGCGTGCTGCGGGTGGTCGAGGCGGTCGGCGGCGTGTGCAGCGTCTCCGGCGCGGCCGCCGCCGCGTCGCCGCTGCCGGCCGAATCCTGCCCCACGTCCGTCGGGACCGTCCCGTTCCAGGTGACGGAGCTCTACCGGACCGGCGGGGTGTCGTGGTCGGCGGACGACGTGTGCTTCTTCCTCGAGGTGAGTGACGGCAGCGGCCCCGTCCTTCTCGGCGAGACCGCGGCGACGCCGCGCGGCGTGACGGACGCCGACGCGGTCAGCGGGGTGACGTTCCCGTCTCCGGTCGCGCCCGCGGGGATCACCGTGTCGGGCATGATCACGCTGCCGGTGCCCGATGCGGGTCGCACCTGCGCGTTTCAGGTGTACGAGCCGGTGGGGCCGGGCACCTGCGGGAGCGGCACGACGTTGCTCGCCAGCGTGCCGCTCGGGGCGTCGTGCCCGACGAGCTCGACCGCGCCGATGCCGTACGAGGCCTCGGCCGTGGTGCGCGCCGACGCCGCGCCGTGGGTCGGCGAGGTGTGCTTCGCGTTGCTCGTGACGCCGTCCGGCGGGCCGGGACAGCCGGTGTTCACGGGGAATGGTCCCGTCACGGTCGCGGAGGGTGGCACCTACAACGCGTCGTTCTCGCAGCCGCCTCCGTAGGCCCGGGGGGCGTTGCGGGGGGCCACAGCCCCCCGCCCAAAGATCCGTCGACTACGGCGAGGGAAGCTCCAGCTCGCGCGCCTCGAGCGCGCGGATCCGGTCGCGCAGCTCGGCGGCCCGCTCGAAGGCGAGCTCTGCGGCGGCACGCTTCATCTCCGCGCGTAGCCGGGTGACCTCGGCGGCCACCGGGGCCGGCGTGCGGGTGACGTCGGCGGCGAGGGCGGCCGGGGCGGAGGGAGACTCGGCGCCCAGCACGGCGGCCAGCGGGTTTTCGACGTGCTTGAGGATCGTGCGCGGGGTGATGCCGTGCAGCGCGTTGTGGGCCTGCTGCTTCTCGCGGCGCCGGTTCGTCTCCCCGATGGCGGCGCGCATGCTCGGCGTGATCGTGTCGCCGTAGAGGAGGACGCGCCCCTCGGCATTGCGGGCTGCGCGGCCGATGGTCTGCACCAGGCTCGTCG
>JACCDP011204618.1_pt1 | contig 11298 bp, 22 predicted proteins | sample 7445841 | NCBI WGS metagenome assembly JACCDP01 (sample SAMN15323441, study PRJNA562643) | freshwater metagenome | isolation source: river surface water | place: USA:Blue River Watershed | collected 2017-08-17
CTTCACCAACATCATTCAATTTGCCAAAGACAACTTGAAGGTTGGGGAAATTTATACAGTTCGAAATTGTGAAGTTTATTCTAGCTGGTGTGCAATTTGGTTGGAGGGGAAGGGATTGAGTGATGCTTTCTTCCATAAACAAATGTTTGAATGGCCAGTAAAGGAGAAAACAAATGAATAATAGAGAAATCAAATTCCGAATCTGGTATTACGATCAGAAAAAATTTGATTTTAATGTAGAATTAAAAGATTTCTCTAAATATTCCTTCCCTTTATATTGGTGCAAAGTTCAGCAATACACTGGATTGAAAGACTCTAAAGGAGTTGAGATTTATGAAGGCGACTTGGTGTGTTGTTCGACAGACCAATATTCAATCACCGCACCTGTTGTTTTTTCTCCATTTGGTTATGGTTTTGTTCTTGACTCTTCTGGCAGACATGGTATTGGTGATTCCAAGCATGGCGGCTACATCTCTCTTATTTCTCCAATTGTGAGCGATGAAAAAATCACATACGAAGTGGTAGGAAATATCTTCGAAAATAAAACAAATGAATAACAGAGAAATTAAATTCCGCATTTGGGATAAAATTGGAAAAGTTTATAGAGGCAATCTTTACAAATATCTCATAAATGCTGATACAGGAGAACTAGAAGTTTGGTCATTCAGCGACCTTTACGATGAATGGTATAATACACATGAAGGTGATGAACATCTTGTTGTACAGCAATACACTGGATTGAAAGATAAAAACGGAAAAGAAATTTACGAAGGCGATATTATTTCTGGTGAATTCTACGACACCGAATACCATCATTCTGAAACTATAAAAGCACAAGTTGTTTTTAACAATGGAGCATTTAATATAGCTATAAGAGAATGGCACAAACCTTCTTTAGAAATTATTGGCAACATCTTTGAGAACCCTGAACTAATTAAAAACAATGATAACAACAATCAATAAAGACATCTTCACAGTAGATAAAGGAGTCATCGTTCATTCCGTCAACTGTCTCGGAGCAGTAGGCGGTCTTGCTGGTGCAATTGCACGCAAATGGCCCAAAAACGTCGAAGAATATCGAAAACATGTGAATGCCCACAAAAAGAGCGTCACTCTGTTAGGCAGCGTGTTTGAAGTAAATGTAGCTCATAATCTATTTGTTGCTAATTTGTTTGGTCAATATTATATTGGCACTAGTAAACAACAAACAGAATATTCTGCATTAATTTCTGGTTTTAAAAGAATCTCGGATACAAGTTTTCTTGGAAACGATACTGAAACATCGGATGATGGTATTTTCGGCATCAACGAACATCCAATTGCATTAAAGGATGTTTACATCCCTTATAAAATTGGTTGCGGTCTAGGCGGTGCTGATTGGAACCTTGTAGAAGAAATTCTTCACAAAGTCTTTGACAATAGCTACAAAAACGTGTATATTTGCCGCTATGAATGAAAAATTCATCAAGTGTTCATGCACCAGCGAATACGTTCGACTCTTCTATGATGAAGAGATGCAAACAGTTGATTTATCTGTATGGTCATTTCAGAATTCGTACAGGCCAACATGGACAGACAAACTGCGCTGGATTTGGCGCATAGTAACAAAAGGTTCACCATACGGCGATCAAGTAATCCTCGAAAAGAAACAAGTAAAGGAAATGATTGACTATCTCCAAAATAAAGAACTATATTAAAATTTTTATGAACGAAAAAACCGTAACAATCAGTAAAACTGAATACGAATCTCTGCTAGAAGATTCTAAATGGCTTCAATGTTTGGAAGGTGCAGGCGTGGATAATTGGTCGGGCTATGACTATGCTCGCGAACTTTGGAGACAAGAAAATGAAAAACAACATGACTAAACATTCAATTTATTTTAAAGGCAAAAATCACAGCGTCGAAAAAGCTCTTAAAATGCTTACCGATGAATGGATTGATGATGGCGCTCATTGCGCTCAAACTGTCATTGATTTGAGAGATGTTCTCAAGTTTTACATCGAAGAATGCAAGAAGCTTGAGAAACAGATTGCAGATGATTACTGGCCTGGAGCTTAATTATGAGTGCTGAACCATATATTAATGAAACTACTCGCAAACTATGTGAGAGCTATGAACAACGAAACTTTGGTGTTCGTTTTTCAGGTCATGGTAGTTCATTCATTCCACAACATCCAATTTGCAATAAAACATTTGAAGATGCAAAGCAAGAAGCTATTGAGTGGGAATTGAAAGCAGATACAATTGGTGGTCGCTCTGAAATTGTGGAGGATTTAGGAAACGGTAGATACAAAGAATATAGTATTTTTTAATTATGGATTTTAATACACACTACACAAGCAACATCGTTTGTCCCCATTGCGGCCACGAACATAAAGATTCGTGGGAGTTCAATTTTGGGTCAGGTCTTGAAGGCGACACTACAGTATGGTGCGGAGATTGCGGCGAAGAATTTAATGCGAGTAGACATGTTGAAATCAGCTACACCAGCTTTCCAATCAAGAAATAGTATGAAATTAGAAGACCTTAAAATTGAATCTTATCCTCCAAGAAATGCTGGTGGTCAGCATGTAGGTAAGCTAGAAGTAGGAATGAAAGTCACACATCTGCCTTCTGGTCTTGTTTCTATTTGCAACACCGAAAGATCACAATTAAAAAACAGAGATATTGCTATTGCAATGATTGAAGCAGGATTGGAAAAAATAAATTGGAATTTTAAACCATAAAAACCGCTTGACAAGAGAAGGAAACTCTCTATAATAAAAACATGCGAATCAAAAAACTATTCAAAACCGAATCCGAATACTTGGATTATGCTTGGAGCTTTCTCAACTTTGATGAGAATAAAATCTGGCGTGAAGAAGACCTTCCAAAGCTACAGCCGTATTTTGACATGAGCAATAACAGACCTGATAAATCAAAACTATCAGAAACCGAATGGGCTGTTCTAAAAGAAAGCATGAATCATTATGATAAATGCAAAGAAGAATATGCTGATGAGCTTTTTGAAATCAGAGATAGTATTTCCCAATTTGATATTCGTGAACTAGCAGAGTTCTTTTTTCTCGAACCAATTGAAACCGATTGCTGGGATTATGATGAAGACGGCAACGAAATTGATGAAGATGGCAACATCATTCCTCCCACTACCCGCGAAAGTATCAAAATTTCAGAAGAGTGGAAGCACGAAATGATTTTTCCTCTTTATTTTGTTGGTCATATTAACTGCGACAGTGACAGGTTGGGAAAATTTAGAATCGGTTTTTCAGAATTTGTAACCCTTAAAGACTTTGAGAAATGAGCCACAAAATCATTGAAAAAGAAATCTCTTGGGATGAATTTGTTGTATTTTTGTTTGATGCAACAGTTTTAGAGCAAAATGGTTATTGTTTCTCCATTGATGGAGTTCGTCTCAAAAACAATAAAATTGAGATTCTTAATGGCCCCTACACTTGGAATTTCTTTCTCAAGGAAGAAAATGAGATTATTAAGTACGGGTTGGGGTCTTTTTATCTTAAAAAAAGAGAATACGACGAAGAAGAAACCGAAGAAACAAACTATGATGGTTATCCTCTTTACAGAACTCTCGAAACATATAAACTTGTTGAAAATGAAATTAAACTTCATCAGTTAAAAACACTATGAAAAAACTATCTTTTGAAGATGGGTATCTTGTTTTGCGCGATTTTGATGGTAAGCTTTGTTGGAGTCGTCATTGGGTTGATATGATTGGTTCGCATAAAGGAGACGATGATGATGATGGGGGCTATATTGAAATCTTCATTGAAGGAACTCTCCATCAAAAATCAAAATACTCAAAAGAGGAAATAAAATATGATCTTTAAAGAAACAAAATTCGCATATCGTCACAAGCCAACAGGCAAGTGGGTTGCATTAGAAACATTCGTCAGCAATTGGGATGTTTACATGCATCTTGTTGATGAATTTGTTCCCGAAGAAATGGCATACAAAGCAAGAAATGTCATTGAAGAAGACTTGCTGCGAAGCACCATGAATGGTGAAAGATATGCTGCTCTAAACTTTCTTGAGTTTGAGCTTGTGGAAATTGAAATCGAGTATAAAATAAAACAATGAATGGACAAGCTGGTAAAGGTGACTCTCCCCGCCCCGTAGATCGGGAGAAGTATGAGCAAAATTGGGAAAACATTTTTCGAAAGAAAAAGCACGAAATATGCGATGGCTTTGGAAGCTGTTGGACTTTGTGCGAAAAGAAAGATTGCGCCTTAGAAATTGTGCGCCCAGGAAAGGTTCAATGCAATCTTTGTGCTCAAATATGAGCAGCGACGATCAATTCATTCGCGATTTTGGCAGGCACTTGGCCCAAGGCAATCTTGAAACAGCATTTGACAGATATTTAGTAATTGGTTTCCAGCAAGAAACTGGCGGCGATTACGTTACAAATTGCAGTCGCGAAGAATTAGCTTTAATGCTGCAACTATTTTCCGAAATATATGACAACAAATGATTTATTTATTGCTTTCATTGGATTCATTTTAATCGTGGCAGGTTCAATTATTATTTATAAAAACATTTAACTATGAACAAGAAACAAAATATCGCACTCAGCGAAACAATTAGATTCATTGACTCTGTGGTTAACGCCACTAGCGGCAATTTCAGCAGCGAATTTGGTCAACCCTGCATGGCAGAGTTCGCTGTATCGGGCATTGTGAACCTTCAAATGCTTCAAGATGCATTTCCTGAGCAGTATAAAAATGCAGTAAATATTCAAGAAGAAAAAGAACCTGAAATTCAGACAGAATTCTCATTTATCTCTTGACAAGCTCTCAATTAGCCTTATACTTATCCCATGAACGAAACAACCCTCTCCATTAACAGCAAAGAATACATCATCAACATTGACAAAGCAATTGAACTCGGCATTGCAAAACCCAAAAAGGTAAAAATTGAAAATCTCCAAGCTGGAGATGTTTTTGAAAACGATCAATACCGAGTCATGATTATTGACGCTTACTGCGACTGCTATGGAAATAAAAACCGCTATCAACTTGCTGGATTTTATGGAGTTGAAGTTTTTAGCGATTTTAACAGGCTTCTTTCTCGCCAAGAAATGATTAATTACCTCAATAAAGGAGAGTACGTTTTTATTCGCAATATTAATACTGAAATTAAAGAAATTATTTTTTCAGATTAATAAAAAAACCTCTTGACAAATTCAAAATCCAAACTATAATTACCTCATGAACAAACAAATCGTTACAATCGGAGACAAGAAGTACACCATTGATCTTGATCGCGCCAAGGAACTTGGCATCTGCATCGAGAACAGCATCGAGAGATTTAGCGTTGGAGATGTTTTTCGATCACTCAGTGGTCTTGTTTCCATTATGATTATCGAATGCAATTGTGATACCGAAGAAGATACGCGCTATCAACTTGCTGGTCGCGATGGATTGGAAACTTACAGTGATTTTGATCATCCCGTAACCGCCCAAGAGATTCTTGAATACCTCAATGATCGCGGTTATACTTTTGTTGGCAATATTAATCGTGAAGTTGCCCGACTCATTGGAGAGTTGTAATTAAATAGAATAAAAATTTTGAATGCATGATGAAATTGGTAAACATAGCAGACTTAAAATCTGCTGGCGAAAGCCTTGTCGGTTCGATTCCGACTGCATTCACCAATTTCGGTTAAGATTTTGCATTCCCGCTACCGAATAGGGGTTCGAAAAGTGCAAAACACGTTTGTAGGAGTCGTCAAAACCTTCACGATTTTTTTGCGCGGATAGCTCACTGAGTAGAGCAGAGTTCTCATAAAACTTTGGGGAAGGTTTGATTCCTTCGCTGCGCACCAATTACGGCATCGCACCTGTTCGCGTCAGGTTTTTAAACAAAAGATGAAATTGTGAACTCCCGACCAGCAAATTGCCACCACTGAGTAGTGGAATGGATTTACAATTTGAACATCTGGTATGCCAAATTTATAATTAATTAAAAGGGTAAGCGGCGAAGTTGGAGAGTCGCGGAAAACTGTAAATTTTCTATCTATGTATTGAGCAGATTCGAATTCTGCCTTACCCACCAAAACTATCAAAATTATGGGATACGACAAACACTATCAACGCCAGAAACAATCTTTGTTTTTCCCTGGCCCAATTGACCCCAAAACTGGCAATTACACCCCTTCACCAGCAGCCAGAGAAGGAGTTAAGCAGTTCCCTAGAACAAGAGCAGAAAAAGAAAAATTAGAAAAATTTTATCGCCGCCATGGTTTGTAATTTTATGAAAAACGACCCATTTCCCGAACTAACCGAAGCAATCAAAGAACGAGACGCATACAAGCGCAAGCTTGAAGACGTTAGATACTTCATGACTCGTCTCGCAAATGATTTAGATTTTGAGCGTCAAGACGCTTTTGCCAAAAAAGTTTGGGATAAATGTGACGACGAAACAGCTTGGCAAATTTAAATTTACAAAAAAAGAGCGCGTGGTGTAAAGGACGCAAAGGCACAAAGCCGCGAGGCTAGTATTACTGAGGAGCAGGTTCGATTCCTGCCGCGCTCGCCAATTTCTCATTGACAAACTCAAAGCTAGAGGTATATTAAGCTCACAATATGAAAATCCAAAACATTGCAAACCCCCTCATCTCTTCTGAAAACATGTCATCCTCCATCATGGGAATGGACGCTAAGGGAGCCGACATGGCAACCTACTATCTTCGCGACAAGATTTACAGCGACAAGATTCTGGCTGTGGTTCGCGAATACATTTGCAACGCACTTGACGAACACAAGAAACACAACATCAAAGAAGCTGTTGTTGTTGGAGTCTCTTCTGGAACGCCAGATGTTAAACCAACATTTTTTGTTCGCGACTATGCCAAGGGATTGAGCGAAGACAATATTCGCAACGTGTTTGGCATGTATTTCCGCAGCACAAAAAGCAACAACAATGACCAGATCGGGGGCTTTGGAATTGGTAGCAAAGCTGGTCACAGCTACACTGACACCTTTTATGTGAAGAGCTTCTATAATGGCGTTTGTAGTCTTTATGCTTGCGCTCTTGGCGGCGGCGACACTGGCGTTCCCGTTGGTCACATCTTCAAAGTGAGCGAAGAACCAACCACTGAAACGGGTTTGGAAGTTTCCTTGGAAATCAAGAATGCCAGCGATTATGCTCAGTTCACTAATCATTGTTTCTCTTTTGTGAAGTTCTGCTCTCAAAACATCATTTTTAATCGAGACGGTGAAGTGAGCGTTCCAGAAACGCCATCTAGCGAAGAAGTTGTTGGCGACTTTAAATTCCGTTTTTATAAGGGAGTTAGCACTGTTCTCAATGTGAGAATTCACATGGGCGATGTTTGCTATGAGAATTTTAACTACCAAGATAAATATGCAAAAATCTGCAATGGTAAACTCAACCACAACACCGTGATGGTGGTTGAAGTTCCCATGGGCAAAATGACGTTGCCAATTTCTCGCGAAGGTTTTGAAGTCACTCCTGCGAATTCTCGCGTAATGGAAGAGCTTGACAAAGCAGTTGTTAAGGTTTGCGAAAATGATTTAGGTAAAATCAAGCCCATGACTATTGCCGAACTCATTGACACTAAGCATGAGTATAATATCACTGGCGGTAATTTCTGCATCTATAAAAAAGATCAGTATCCAGACATTTATCCTGTGGCTGTAAACGCTGGCAAGCTGAACGAAAACGCTCTTGATAAAATTGACAACAAGTTTGTTTGCGTGCTGCTTCCAAATAAAATGTCTGCTAACTACTGGCGCAATAAAATCAGTGAACATGCCACTCTCAAGGGTAAAAACTATTATTACGTCAACGAATGCTTCTTGAATCAGTGCAAAGATCGCAAAGAGCTTGAAGAATTCTTTGAATTCAAAAAGGTTAAAAGCTCCTACTTTGGTTGGGAAAAGACAGGTTCTAAAGACGCTGTTGATATTAATACAAGGTTTAGCATTAGCGGTCACTGGTACAGCAATCATTATTGGGACAACACAAGCCTTAACGCTCTTGAGATTCACAATAAATCTCGCGCCACTCTCAATCTGTCAACAGCTTCAACCATTGATGAAGCAAAAAAACAAATTAAAAATACAAACTTTGAAGAAAGGTCAAATCTTGAGTTTTTTAGCTTCTTTAACGGCTATTCTGCCAGCTATACAAACGGCGCGAAAATCTTTTTCCGCAGCAAAAATTTGAAGAAAGCGATGCTTGAGATTGGTTGGCTAGACGCATCAGAAAGCGTGTATAAAAACAAGCTTGAAATTGTTGTTAAAAAGGAACAGGCAGAAGCTCTTTTAGCAAGTCAAATTCAAAATTCTTGCCCCAAGTTTCTTGTGGATCACAATACTCGCAAGGTGAACTTCGCCAAGAAGCCAAAATATGCTCAAAAAGCATATTGCATTATGGAAAAAATTCGCCAAGAAAATTCTCTTCGCGCCAAAATCATTAAATCTCTTGACTCTAGCATTGGATACTGGTATAGTACCACTACCGTTATCTCCCGCGATGAATTCAGAAAAATTCTGAATATGAAATAATCTCTTGACAAAGAGCCAAAAACAAAGTAAAATAGTAAACCAGCAAACCAAAACAAATAGATAAACATCATGAATTATATCATTAACAGCAACGGCATTGTTCTCTTCCTCGATAACAAGCCCATCAAGTTCGAAAAGAGCAGCCGCCAGTATGCTCAAATCATCGAGAAGTTTGACCTTCCCGCAGATCAGCAGGAAAAGGCGATTCGAGAAATCGTTTTTGATTCCCCCTCTTCTTTGGATAAAAATGGTTTTAAAGCCACGAATGAAGGTGTCTTTTACAAGGGCGAAAAGCTTCCAACCGCTCTTGCTGAAAAGGTTAAGAGTCTTCATAAGGAAGGTCTTCCACTCAACCTGTTTGAAAAGTTCTGGCAGAATATTAAGGAAAATCCTTCATGCTCTTCTGTGAACGAGCTTTACGAGTTTCTTTCTTACAAGGAACTGCCAATCACCGAAGATGGTTGCTTCCTTGCTTACAAGGGCGTTGATGGTAATTTCTGGAGCATTAGCGGCAACAAGGATACCAAGGTTCTTAAGGGCAAGGTGGATAACGGTGGTCACATCTACAACGGCATTGGTGAGCGCATTGAGGTTGTGCGCCGAGACGTTGATGATGATCGCAGAAATCATTGCTCTCATGGTTTGCACGTTGGCAGTCTCGACTATGCAAGCAGCTTTTCTCGCGGAAAGCTTGTGGTGGTCAAAGTGAATCCCAAGGATGTTGTTAGCGTTCCAACGGACTATAGCTGCCAGAAGTGCCGAGTGAGTGCTTACGAAGTGGTCAGTGAGTTTGGCGCTGAAATCAAGGCTCCCGCTGTTGACGAAAACAATGAGCCGATTCTTAACACTGACTCTGCTGCGCGTGACGCTTTTGTTGACAGGGTTGACAATTACCTTCGCAAGATGAGCGAAAAGGGTCACAGCGAAGTTTGTGTTCGCAAGATTCAGAACAGCTTCTCACCAGAATACCCCTCCAAGAACCGAGTGCTTGATGCGCTTGATGACCTTGGTTACTTCTGGCGCGAAGATGAACACGATGGCCTTGTTGTTGAACTTGGCGACTAAGGTGCAGTAAAAAGACAATAAAAAAGGCGGGGAGCAATCCCCGCCTTTTTCTTATAGTATTGACGTTCCAGTAAACCTAAAACCGTTGTCGTATGGCTGAATAAACAAGCCCGTGGGTTGATTTAAATTGCTTATTTTTCGATTATACTCGCGAATGAGGTGATCTCTATAATCAGCGCCGTTGCTGCCAGATTCGCTCAGAAACAAGCCTGTAACGCCAGTGCGGTAATCTATCCACACGCCTGAACCAGTGCTGTAATCAGCGTGAATTTGAGACTGTAAGAGGCGAGCGTCCATTACATTAAGGAGAGCAAGTATTGAGTTTTGTGAAGAGAGGCTAAAATTTCGTCGCGAATATTAAGAAGATCGCTGTTACCAGAAAAATAGATTTCGTAGCTTTTGAGAGTCTCAGCTTGGTCAACCAGCATGGATTGGAAATCGCTACCGCGAAGATTTGAGAATGCGAACATTTCGCCTTCAAAGTCGAGGCGACCATAAATGCCTTGATAAGTCTCTACAAAAGTGTCAATCTTATCGCTAAGGGAGTCATAAAGCTGACCAAAAGCTTCGTGCTGGGCGTAAGAGAAAGTTTGCCAGTGAAAGATTTTAAACTGATTTTGAAGATACATCAGTTTAGTAATGAGAGCAGCGCGGCCAAAGGCAACGATTTTCTCTGAAAAGTCCAGTTCTAAAGATTTCATGCGTATAATGTATAATACACTTGACGAGAGAGTTTTTCAGTGTATATTTAAGTCCCATGCAAGCTTTCACAAAAACTTTGGAAGGGAATGACTCACCTGCTGATGAACCTTCCAATTCGGAACGCAGGTAATCCGAGCTAGTAAAAAGAGTGGTAAGTACCAGAAATGGGAGGACTGAAATTCTCTGTGGGAAACAATGCCCCACACTAGCAAAATTTTTAACAACTTATATATCAGACATTAACAAGTTTAGTGTCTGATATATCGTGTTTAAAAATAACTTTATAAATTGTATTATAGTATATGTCATTCGCAAACACTGGTAAAGTTTGGACTATTGAGGGTTTTAAACAATATTTAAAAACAATTCCAACAGCAACACCTTGGTTCAAAGCTGTTTGCTTGCATCATACAGCAAGTCCAAGTCTTTACAATCGCCCTGATGGTCTTTTAGCCAAGCATCTTGAAAACATGCGTAGCTACTACCAAACAGAACTTGGTTGGCGTAGCGGGCCTCACCTCTTCATTGACGAAGATCAGGTTTGGGGCATGACTCCACTAACAGAAAAGGGCATTCATGCTGCAAGCTTTAACAGTTACGCTATTGGCATTGAAGTTCTTGGCGACTATGACAACGAAGAACCCAAGAAAGGTCGCGGTTTAGCGTGCTGGGAAACAGCAACAGCCGCCACAAAATTAATTCTTGATTGGGCAAAGCTACCAGTTAACGACAAAACAGTTTTGTTTCATCGTGATGACCCAAAGACCACGAAAACATGTCCTGGCGGCAAAGTGCAAAAGACTTGGATTCTTGATTTGATTAAAAATTCTTCGCCGCTTTCTGCTCCCGCTGATCTAAAGCCAGCGACTCCAACTTTTCACCCACTGTATCCTGCCCTCATCAACAAAGGCTACAGCGATTTCGAAATTAAAAACGGATTAAAAATCACAAACGGCAAAATCTTTTGGCGCAATACTTGGCTAGAAA